>VOFJ01001394.1_pt1 | contig 46195 bp, 68 predicted proteins | sample 5384081 | NCBI WGS metagenome assembly VOFJ01 (sample SAMN12384729, study PRJNA508395) | human gut metagenome | isolation source: healthy gut I | host: Homo sapiens
CGCTTCTGAGGCCGATGCCGAGCCCACCGCCGAGCAGCTGGCCGAGATGGCAGCCGCCGATGCTGCCGCCGCCACCGAAGCCCCGGAGGCAGACCCGGAAGAGAAGGAATAAGGGACAGTTTTCCTCTACGACCCCTCCTGTGAAAATGGGTTTGGGATAGTCCGCGTTTGCGCAGCAATGAAAGCCCCAGTGGGGCTTTTAAGCGGCAGAGCGGTCTGCGTTAGCAGATGGAGGGGCTTTGCCCCGACAAGCTCCGCAGACTTTCCTGAAACCCGAAATTATAAATAATTCTTCCGCTATTGATGTGCAGAGCGCAGCGGAGCACATTAAAAATCGTTTCACCGTCAGGTTTGTCTGGACTTCCCCTTGAAACTGTGCTAAAATGAACAAAATCACAATACCCGTGGGGGAGTAGCAGGCGCTTTGCAGAGCGCAGCAAGTCAACACAATGACCGCTTTCCGGTCTGGCTTGCTTTCATTTGCGAGACTCATGTGTTTTGGTGCGTGTTTGCTGCGCCCGTGCACATGGAGTGGATCTCAAAAAATCACCCGGTCCCGGACGTACAACGCGCCCGGGGCCGGGTTTTGTTTTGGTTTGGATTACGGTCAACAAACAGGAGGCAGACAGAATGGAATGGAGTTTTGTGTTTTTTCTCAACAGCGTTTTGTTGGGCGTGGGGCTTGCGATGGATGCGTTTTCGGTGTCCATGGCAAACGGCCTGCACGACCCTAAAATGAACAAGGGCACGATGTGCAAAATCGCGGGCACCTTCGGCATTTTTCAGGCCGCAATGCCTATGATCGGCTGGGTGTGCGTGCATACCATCGTGGAGCTGTTCTCGTCCTTCGAGACCCTGATCCCGTGGATCGCGCTGGCGCTGCTGAGCTACATCGGCGGCAAGATGCTGATGGACGGTATCCACGGCGAGGAAGCCGAAGAAGCGGCAGAGCTCAGCGCCGGGGCGCTGTTCATGCAAGGCATTGCCACCAGCATCGATGCCCTTTCGGTGGGCTTCACCATCTCGGAATACGGCTGGTTGATGGCACTTACCGCTGCCATCATCATTGCGGTGGTCACCTTCATCCTCTGCATGGCGGGTCTGCGCATCGGCAAAAAGTTCGGCACACAGCTTTCCGGCAAGGCAAGTATTCTGGGCGGTGTCATCCTCATCGGCATCGGGCTGGAAATTTTCATCACCGGAGTGTTCTGAATATCAAAAGCCCGGAGCGTCTGCGGACACTCCGGGCTTTTTAACTCGTCTTTGTTCCCCGTGGAACAATTTGACTTATTTCATGTTTTCCGGCTCAAAAAAGTCGGCGTATTCCTTGGTCAGCTTGCTGCCAAGGCGGCGGATGCCGCCGTACAGGTGGCGCTCCACCAGCGGCTCAAAGGCGGCAAGGTCGCACCGCTCGATGGCGTTCAGCAGGTTGCGGTGGTCGGCAATCACCTCGTCCAGCCCGCCGGTGGTCATGGTGTCCAGCATACGGAACCGGCTGTAATCGGCGTGGGCATTCTGCAGGGTGCTCCACAGGTACATCTTATCCATGGCGGCAAACCACGTCTCGTGCAGGCGGCAGTCCATCTCGTACAGCTTGTTGAAGTCCGGGTCCTCGGCGCGGGCCAGCGCCTCGTAGGCGTCCACCCGCGCACGAATCTGCGCCCGCTGCGCCGGGGTGGCGTTGGGGGCAAAATCTCGCAAAATGCGCCCCTCCACGGCGGTGCGCTCGTAGATCAGTTCGTCCACGATGCGCCGGTTCAGCCGGGTAACGGTGGTGCCCTTGTAGGGCACGATGCGCACCAGCCCGTTTTCCTGCAATTTTTGCAGCACCACCCGGATCAGGGAGCGCGGCGCACCGAACCGGGCGCACAGTGGGTTCTCGCTCAGCGAAGAGCCGGGACGGATGGTCAGGTCGATGATCTCCCGTTCCAGCACGGCGTAAATTTCGGCATCAGTCTTGTATTGCTGTTCCATATCACTCACCTAGTTCCAAAAACTCCTTCCACGGTGCGGCGGCGGGCAGGGGCAGAGAAAAGGCCATGGGCTTGCCGGTGTCCGGGTGCACAAAGCGCAGGCCGCAGCTTTGCAGGGCGATGCTGCCCTTCTGGCGGCTGCCGTATTTGCCGTCGCCATATAGCGGGTGCCTGCGGGAAGCAAACTGCACCCGGATCTGATGGGTGCGCCCGGTGTGCAGGGTGATCTCGGCAAGGCTGCTCTCCCCTGCCGTGGCAAGGATGCGGTATTCCAGCACCGCTTCCCGCACCCCCTTGCGGGGACGGCTGACCGGGAACACCCTGCCCTTGCGGCTGTCCTTGAACAGGTAATCCCGCAGCACCCCGGCGGCAGGCAGCTGCGCGTCCGGCGCACCGGCAATGATTGCGCGGTACTGCTTGACGAACTGCGGCGCGGCGGCTTTGCCCTCGGCGCGGCCATCCTGCACGGCATAGGCGTCCTGACTTTGGGTCACCTGACGGCTCAGGGCGGCGGCAGCTGCCGGGGTGCGGGCATAGACCATCAACCCGGACACACCGGTGTCCAACCGGTGCACCACCCCCACAAAGGCGTCAGGTGCGTTCCAGTGGGCCCGCAGCGCGGCGGGCACGCCCTCCTCACTGGAAAGCCCGGCGGGCTTGTCCAGCACCACAAGGGCGGCGTCCTCGTATAAGATCACAGCTTGCCCTCGGCCAGCAGAGCCTTCAGCTTCAGGATGCCGGCAATGGTCTTGCCGTCCTTGATCTCGCCGCTCATGACCATCTGATACGCCTTTTCCAGCGGCACACGGTCGGGGGTCAGGAACTCGTCCGCATCAAGGTGCATCTTGGTCTCGTGCAGACCGGTGGCTACCCAAGTATAGATGACCTCGGTATCGTAGCCCACGGTGGGGTAGAATTCGCCCAGCGAGATGTAGTTGTCGGCGGTCAGGCCGCACTCCTCTTCCAGTTCCCGCTTGGCGGCTGCAAAGGGGTCCTCGCCCTTTTCCAGCTTACCTGCGGGCAGCTCCCACAGCTGCTGCTGCATGGCATAGCGGAACTGCCGCACCATGCAGATGGTGCCGTCTGCAAAATAGGGCAGGATGCAGGCACCGCCGTGGTGATGCACCACCTCGCGGGTAGCGGTCTTGCCGTTTTCCAGCAGCGCAGTGTCCTTGGTCAGGGTAATGACCCGCCCCTCGAACAGGGTCTCGCTGGAGAGAGTTTTTTCAAAGTGTACGGTATCGTTCATTTGTTTTACGCCCCTTTTCCGGCGGTGCGCCGGTTTTATGCTCTCAGTTTACGGCAAAGTGCGGTTTGTTGTCAATAAAGATATGATAAATACAAGGGGAGGGAGTTCCCTCTTGCGAAAAAAATCACAATTTCTGGAAGCGACGGTGGGCAAAAACCGAAAATCTGCATCACTGCTTGCTTTAACGCACTAAAGAAAGTACAAAACCGCTAAAAAATTTCTTAATTTTTGGTGCGTTTGTCGGGCGGTTTGCGTTTACTTTATTGCCGGAATCTGCTATTATAGTATACAAGCAATAGTGCCTTTTATGGGGTTCTCCGGTCCCAGCGGGCATATTGCCCCGCGCAAAAGGTACCAAATTCTGAATAATGGAGGAAGAAAAATGCCTAGAGCAAAGCAAACTATGGATGGCAATACCGCTGCCGCCCATGTAGCGTATGCCTACACGGACGTGGCTGCCATCTACCCCATTACCCCGTCTTCTCCGATGGCTGACTCTGTGGACCAGTGGTCTGCAGCCGGCCAGAAGAACATCTTCGGCAACCAGGTCAAGGTCGTTGAGATGGAGTCCGAGGCCGGCGCCGCTGGTGCTGTCCACGGCTCTCTGGGTGCAGGTGCTGTTACCCACTACCTTCACCGCTTCTCAGGGCCTGCTGCTGATGATCCCCAATATGTACAAGATCGCTGCTGAGCAGCTGCCCTGCGTGTTCGATGTTTCTGCACGTACCGTTGCTACCCAGTCCCTGAACATCTTTGGTGATCACAGCGACGTTATGGCTTGCCGCCAGACCGGCTTTGCAATGCTGGTCGAGAGCAGCGTGCAGGAAGTCATGGATCTGTCCCCGGTCGCCCATCTGGCAGCCATCGAGGGCAAGGTCCCCTTCCTGAACTTCTTCGACGGCTTCCGTACCTCTCATGAGTACCAGAAGATCGAGAAGTGGGATTACGCCGATCTGAAGGAAATGTGCAACATGGAGGCTGTTGAGGAGTTCCGCAAGAAGGCTCTGAACCCCGAAAGCCCCAAGATGCGCGGTTCCCACGAGAACGGCGACGTGTTCTTCCAGCACCGCGAGGCCTGCAACAGCGTTTACAACGCTCTGCCTGCTGTTGTTGAGAAGTACATGGCTAAGATCAACGAAAAGCTGGGCACCGACTACGATCTGTTCAACTACTACGGCGCAGCCGATGCTGACCGCGTGATCGTGGCTATGGGTTCCATCTGCGACGTTGCTGACGAGGTCATCGACTACCTGAACGCCAAGGGCGAGAAGGTCGGTATCATCAAGGTCCGCCTGTACCGTCCTTGGGTGTCCTCCGCTCTGCTGAAGGTCCTGCCCAAGACCGCCAAGAAGGTGGCTGTGCTGGACCGCACCAAGGAGCCCGGCTCCCTGGGCGAGCCCCTGTACCTGGATGTTGCCGCTACCCTGCGTGAGGCTGGCCTGAACGATATCGTTCTGACCGGCGGCCGTTACGGCCTGAGCAGCAAGGAGGACACCCCCCGTCCTCCATCTTCGCTCTGTTCAAGGAGCTGGAGAAGGATCAGCCCAAGGAGCGTTTCACCCTGGGCATCACCGACGACGTCACCTTCCTGTCCCTGCCCGAGGTCAAGCCCGCTCCCATCACCGCAGCTGCTGGCACCAAGGAGTGCAAGTTCTGGGGTCTGGGCGGCGACGGTACTGTCGGTGCTAACAAGAACTCCGTCAAGATCATCGGCGACCATACCGACAAGTATGTTCAGGCATACTTCCAGTATGACTCCAAGAAGACCGGCGGCGTGACCATCAGCCACCTGCGTTTCGGCGACAAGCCCATCCGCAGCCCCTACTACATCAACCAGGCTGACTTCGTGGCCTGCCACAACCCCGCTTACATCCACATGGGCATGAAGATGGTCCAGGATGTCAAGCCCGGCGGCGTGTTCATGATCAACTGCCAGTGGTCCGATGAGGAGCTGGGCCAGCACCTGAACGCCGAGGCAAAGAAGTATATCGCTGACAACAACATCCAGCTGTATACCATCAATGCAATCGATAAGGCTATCGAGATCGGCATGGGCAAGCGCACCAACACCATCCTGCAGTCTGCATTCTTCAAGCTGGCTGACGTCATGCCCATCGAGGATGCCGTCAACTTCATGAAGCAGGCCGCTCAGAAGAGCTACGGCAAGAAGGGCCAGGACGTCGTTGAGATGAACTGGAAGGCCATTGACGCAGGCGTTGACGCTATCCACAAGGTAGACGTGCCCGCATCCTGGTCCCCAACCCCGAGGCTGATCCCGCACCCAAGGCTCTGGCTGGCCGTCCGGAACTGGTCAAGCAGATCCGCGACGTCATGGAGCCCATTGCCCGTATGGACGGCGACAGCCTGCCTGTCTCCTCCTTCGTGGCAAATGCAAACGGCGAGTGGGAGCAGGGCGCTTCTGCATACGAGAAGCGCGGCACCGCTGTCAACGTCCCCGAGTGGGATGCTGCAAAGTGCGTTGGCTGTAACCAGTGCGCATTCGTGTGCTCTCATGCTACCATCCGTCCCTTCCAGCTGACCGCCGACGAGCTGGCAGCTGCTCCTGCCCAGACCAAGAGCCGCGATAACAAGCTGACCCCCGAGTACAAGTTTGTTATGGCTGTTTCTCCGCTGGACTGCATGGGCTGCGGCGAGTGCGTCACCGTCTGCCCCACCAAGGCTATCACCATGGTTCCTCAGGACAGCCAGGCCGATCAGCAGGCAGTCTTTGACTACTGCGTGGCCAACATCTCCAAGAAGGCTACCAAGATGGCCGATGACACCGTTATGGGCTCTCAGTTCAACCAGCCCCTGCTGGAGGTCTCTGGCTCCTGCGCAGGCTGTGCTGAGACCTCTTACGCTCGCCTGATCACTCAGCTGTTCGGCGAGAAGATGTACATCTCCAACGCTACCGGCTGCTCCTCTATCTGGGGCGGCACCGCTTCCATCTCTCCGTACACCGTCAACAAGGACAGCGGCCATGGTCCTGCATGGTGCAACTCCCTGTTCGAGGATAACGCAGAGCATGGTCTGGGCCTGTACATCGGCCAGAAGACCATCCGCGAGAACCTGATCAAGGAGATCGCAGAGGTTGCTGGTTCCGACAAGGCTTCTGCTGAGCTGAAGGCTGCTTACGAGCAGTTCATCGCAACCAAGAACAACACCAAGGCCAACGACGAGCCCGCAAAGGCCCTGATCGCTGAGCTGGAGAAGGCTGCTGCTGCCGGCTGCGAGAAGTCTGCAGAGATCCTGAAGAAGCAAGCAGTACATCGCCAAGAAGTCCGTCTGGATCTTCGGCGGCGACGGCTGGGCATACGACATCGGCTTCGGCGGTCTGGATCACGTTCTGGCTTCCGGCGAGGATGTCAACGTGATGGTCTTCGATACTGAGGTCTATTCCAACACCGGCGGACAGGCATCCAAGGCCTCCAACATCGGCCAGGTCTGCCAGTTCGCTGCTGCTGGTAAGGAGATCAGCAAGAAGAGCCTGTCTGAGATCGCTATGACCTACGGTTACATCTATGTTGCTCAGATCGCTCTGGGCGCTAACATGAACCAGGCTGTCAAGGCTATTGCCGAGGCTGAGGCATATCCCGGCCCGTCCCTCATCATCGGCTACGCTCCCTGCGAGCTGCACGGTGTCAAGGGCGGCATGACCAACTGCCAGAACGAGATGATGAAGAAGGCAGTTGAGGCTGGCTACTGGAACCTGTTCACCTTCAACCCCGCCAACAAGGCACAGGGCAAGAACCCCTTCACCCCCCTGACCTCCAAGGCCGTGGATAACGACAAGTATCAGGCACTGCTGGCAAACGAGACCCGTTACAGCCGCCTGACCCGTGCATTCCCCGACCGTGCTAAGGAGCTGTTCGCTCGCAACGAGCAGGTCGCAAACGACCGTTACGAGCACCTGAGCCGTCTGGTCGAGCTGTACAAGTAAGCTGTTTTTAAGCAGCGGCAGATGCAAATGAACCAGCGGCTCCTGCTCTTTCCCGTGTGAAGAGGGCGGCTGCCCCGTACCGGCGGTTACTGCGCAATGCAGCGGTGCGAAACTGTGAATTTGCCTTTGCCGTGCACAGAACAGGCTGAACGTTTTGCCCTGTACCTGACAGAACGGTCGAAAAACCTGATTTCATTCCCGGGCCTTTTTTTGCGCAGGGGCTTGAGATTGAAAACCAAAGCGCCCGCGAGGGTCCTTGAAAGCACACTCCGCGTGTGTCAGGAGCATAAGGTCTGCTTGCAGATACCTTGCTCCGCCTACGGCATAAGACCTGCTTCGCAGGGATCTTGCCTCAGTGACCGCCATCACGATGGCTGTGAGAAGCTCGGATGCCGGGAACGACAGCCACACGCCATTGATGCCGAATACTGCGGCAAAAAGCAACGAGCAGCCGATTATGCAGACAAATCCTCTCATAACTGATGTCACAAACGATTCCCGCGCACGTTCTGTCGCGCTTAAAAATCCCGCTCCCACAATATTGATTCCGGCAAACAGAAAGCCGATAAAGTACAGCCGCATTCCCGTGTGGGCATACGCTGCCAGTTCCGCAGAATGTTCACTGTTAAACAGACTTACCAGAGAATCCGTAAATCCGTAGACGGCTCCGATGAGCACTACCGCGATGCCCAAAGCCGCGGCAAGTCCGAGGTTTCGTATTTTCCGGACGGATTTCACATCTCCTTTTCCGTAGCAGTCGCTCACGATCGGCTGCGCTCCCCTGCGACACTCCGTTGAAGATTGCCATTGCCACAAGCGCAAAAGTTCGCGATCACTCCGTAAGCCGCCACACCGATATTTCCCACAAGACCGAGCATCAGGAAATTGAACACGGTCGTGATGACTCCGGAAGAAATCTCCCCCACAAATGCCGGGACGCCAAGCTGACACGCCCCGAATAACTGGGCGATGGACGGCGCGTGCAGCCGGAACTGCACAGTATTTTTTCCAAGGAAATGCGCGCTGCAGATCAGAATGCTGATGATCGGCGATGCCGCCGTGGCGAGCGCCGCTCCCTCTAGCCCCATGCCGAGCGGAAACATAAAAATATAGTCAAACAGAATGTTGGAAAAACTTCCCGCGAGGGTTCCGCCATCGCTAAGGACGGCTGGTTATCGTTGCGCACAAATGCCATGATGACGTAGTTCATCATGAAAAACGGCGTAAACAGCAGAAAGATTCTCGTATACCCGGTTCCAAGCGCCACAATTCCCGCATCGCCGCCCATCAGCGCAATGATTTTATCCGGGATAAAAATGCCCGCAAGTGTAAACAGGATTCCAATCATCCACACAAAACAGATGGCGTTGGAAAAATAGTCGTGCGCCCGCTCCTCGCCCTGCGCCCTTAAGATCGTAAAGCGCGTCGCAGAACCGACACCGATCATCGAACCGATCGCAAAAAATCAGATTGTAGATCGGTAGCACCAGATTTAAAACGGTAATTCCGTCCGTTCCCGCTGCCTTCGCAATAAAAAAGGTATCAGCGATGATATAACAGGAGATACCTAACATTCCGAATATATTCTGTGTGACATACCTGACAAATTGTTTTGTGACTGACATTTACTTTTCCCCGCAGTTCTTTTTCATGCTCATTGTTTCTTATCTTACATCCGGAGCGAACCGCATGTCAAGCTGTGGAGATGGCAGAATGCGGTGCTTCCCGGCTTGATATGAGATGGTATCTTTTTCGTTCCTTCGCTTTACTCTTCGTTTGTAGCATGGTTTAATAAAAACCAGTATATCCTCTTTTTGCGCTGTTTTTCTGCGCATCCGAAGTTCCTTTCCCGTCTACACTTAAAACAGCAAAGGTCATTTTTAGCACATAAAAATAAACCGGATCCTCTTAACACACACCATCTATAGAATAGGAGAATACCATGACACCTTTTTACACACACAAATCCTCACTGCCCGCGACCGCAACGGGCAGGAACTCCGTACCATCCAGAAGCAGCTTCAGAAGCTCCCTCCCGGAAAGCTCATTTGCTCCCGCAACAGAACCACCGTCAAATGGTATCAGGGCGACGGTCACTCCAAGACCTATATTCCGAAAGCGAACCGCACTCTCGCCGAACAGCTTGCGCTGAAAAAGTATCTGCAGCAACAGGAGCAAATACTCTTGCAGGAGCAGGCAGCAATCACTGCCTATTTAAAATACTCCCCCGCGGGCAGCCTCTCTTCCGATGATCCACATCTTCTCTCTGATCCCGCCTGTGAAGATCTGCTTCGTTCTTATTCTTCCACCTCAAAAAATATTCCAGACATCTCGAATGTTTCGGATATCCCGAATATTTTGACTCGTTCCGCTGTCGAATGGTCTGCCGCTTCCTACGAACGCAATCCGCTCCATCCCGAGCAGCTGCTTCACAAAACCGTCTCCGGCGAGAGGGTGCGTTCCAAATCGGAAGCCATGATTGCCATGCTGCTCCACCTAAACGCCATTCCTTACCGCTACGAATGTGCGCTCTCCCTTGGCGGTGTCACTCTGTTTCCGGATTTCACCATACGTCATCCCGGAACCGGCGCACTCTACTACTGGGAGCATTTTTGGTCTGATGGACGATCCCGCCTACGCAAAAAACGCCGGCTCGAAGCTTTCTCTCTATGCCGCAAACGGCATCATTCCATCCGTTCATCTGATCACCACGTACGAGACCAAAGCATATCCCTTAAACGCCGGCATGATTGAGCATCTGATTTCCTACTATTTTCTGGATTCCGCGGTCTGAATCCGTGCTTCTCTCTTCCACTGTCATTTCTTTTTAGTTTCGCCCGGCGCGGGTCTGGAACGGCGTTTTTTCTCTCAGACCCGAAAATCACAATATTTCGGGTCTGGGAGAATGTTTTTCCTCTTCCAGACCCGCACGGAAAAGGCACTACACCATTCCCCACCATTTTAATCCCCAATAGATGAGTCCAAGCACCCAGCTTGAAAATATTCCGTATAAAATGACTGGTCCGGCAATCGTAAAGATCTTGCAGCCAATTCCGAAGACCTGGCCCTCTTTCTGAAACTCTATGGCGGGCGCGGCCACACCATTTGCAAATCCGGTAATTGGCACCAGCGCGCCCGCGCCTCCCCAGTTTGCAATCGAAGGGTACAGATTCAGACCGGTGAGCAGTACAGACAGCAGAATGAGCAACATAGAACACCAGCTTCCAGATGTTTTCTGATCCAGTCCGTAATTCTCACACACGTTCAGAATAAACTGCCCGATGCAGCAGATGATCCCGCCTGTCACAAACGCCTTCGCCATATTCCACCAGAGATTATGGGTGGGCGTCACCTGCTTCACATAATCATTGTATTTTTTTTTTGTAAACGTTCTTTTTCCTTATCCACTGCGCAACCTCCGTCTTTTTTGTCAGTATGCGCATTTTATTTATTTCTATTCCTCCGACCGCTCCTCCCGCCATTTCTCCTCTGTGATGCTATGCTGCTCTACCTTTATGCGTTCTGCCAGTCATCCGGCAATGTGACCGTCCAGAGATATTTTTCAGTGCGTCCCCAGTCTAAAAGTTCCCGCATCTGCTCATCATATACATCTTCGGGACGGTAGTCCGCCACCATCCCGAACAGGTATTTTTCTTTTCTCATCCGCCGGTGTCAGCATCGGTATCTGCTCCGACAGGAGCGCGAGCAGTTCCTCCGGCTTGATATCCTCGGGGATCTCGACTCCGGAAAGCTTGGCGATGAGTCCCGCAGCATAATAGAATTCATAATTTCCTGTCAAAATCGATTTCTGCATATTGCACTTGATAATCACGCTCTGGCGTGCGATGGATGGCACCATAATTTTCCTCCGTAAAAGAACAATCTCCTATCATTGTACTACTGTGACTTAAAATTTCCAAGAAAAATAGTACAGCGATCCTGCCACTTTTCCTGCCGCCATCGCAAGCATGACCCAGAAGAGTCCGACCTTTAAGCCCATGCGCCGGAATGTAATCGGAAATGTATTCAGGATCTCCGCGAGCGCCACCGCGATGCTTCCCACAAATATCCCGGCAGAAATACCGTACACGCACAGAAGCGCCGGTCCGAACGGAATCCGGATCTGCAAAAAAACAGACGCCAGATTTCCACAGATTCCGCCCAGAATCACGGCATTTTCAAAATGCAGTGTCTCTGCCGCGCGGTTGCACTTTCCAATCATACGCGGAATGACACCGATGACGATCAAAAACGCAAATGTTCCCGCAGAGACGGCAAGTCCCGCGGCAAGCCCGCAGAAGCCCAAAAAATATATGCTCAATTAACATCGATGCTGTGTCCCTTTCTCTCCGCGTTCTCTATGAATGTAGTATCTATGTCCTTCTCATATTTGCGCATCTCCACCTGCATCGGCGTCGGATCCGGCGTGATCTTCTTACTGCCCACATGATTGAAAAACAGCGTAATGCCAATGGCAAGTCCGATGCTGTAACAGATTTCAAGTTCTGTCACGCCGCTTGACTCCTTTCCCATCACCTGCCGATAGAATTTGGAAAAGACATCTCCCACGGATACATCGTTGTTGAACGCCATAATCGTGAACGCCGCCCCGAAAAAAATGACCACGCAGAGCGCGACGGTCTTTAACGCATTGATCCACTTCGGTTTCTCGGGATTGGGAATGTATTCAATGATAAAATCCTTCTCTCCCTCATTGCTGATGTCCACATTCGGATATTCCTCATGAATCAGTTCGACGATCTTTAATATGGAAAAAAACCTTCATCTGGTTCTTCTGTTTGCGCGGATTCATCGCGCCTCCGCAAACGTATAGATTTTTTCTGCTTCAGCTGGCGCACAATCGAAGCATCCGGGCACTCCATTTTCGCAATGTCCCCAAGCGTCACATGCCGGTCTGTCACGATTGTATTCTGGTCAATCTTAAGATACAGTGTCTCACTCTTTTGCACTCATGCCGCAGTTCCCGCTTCCCATGTAGAATTCCGTTCCACCAGCACGCCGTCCACCGGGGTCTCCCCCTCTCTCCCGTATTTCAGATATAAAAGTGCCCCGCAGATCAGCGCGATGGCCAGCACTCCCACAAGGCATGCTCTGTATTTTCTGCAATTCATATTCCTGTCCTCCTGTCCGTTTTACATCACTTGCATGATTTATGCATTATTATGCCTGTCCTCACAGATATTATGTACAGGACAACTGACAAAAGTACCAGATTGCTTTTTTTTATAAAAACGTGTTACTTTTTCATATGGACATTTTATTATCAGAAAGGCGGACATCCAAATGGCTGTAACCAAGGAAATTCTGGCTCTCGCCGTGGAAATCGGCGATGCACTGCTTCGGAATGGTGCCGAAGTCTACCGCGTCGAGGACACGGTCATGCATATTCTTGAGGCATACGAAATTGAAAAATTATGATGTTTATGTGCTTTCCAACGGAATCTTTGCAAGTGCAAACGAGGATCGTGAAGATGCCTGCAGCATGATCCGCCACATTCCGCTCGGCACCACGCATCTCGGGCGCATCGCTGCATTAAACCAGCTTTCCCGCGAGATCTGTTCCCACGAATGTTCGCTGATCGACGCCTGGAACCGTCTGGAAAGATGTAAAAAATATTTCGTTCGGTAAACCTGTCGTCCACATCTTCTTCTGCGGACTAGGTTGTGGCTGTTTTTCCTACCTTTTCGGAGGTACAGCCCTGGACAGCATCGTCGGCTTTTTTATCGGCATGCTGCTGCAGGTATTTCTGTTTGCCTTAAAGCGCCATAAGAATTCCAAGTTTATCACGAATATCCTGGGAAGTGCATTCGTAACGCTGCTGTCGCTGATTGTACTCTCCTTTGGTACCCCCATCCTCTACGATAAGGTCATCATCGGAGACATCATGCCGCTCGTCCCCGGAATCGCGCTCACTACGTCGATCCGCGACTTTTTTTCAACGGAGATTACCTCTCCGGTGCCATTCATATGATCGATGCCATTCTGACTGCATTCTGTATCGCCGTCGGTGTCGGCACCGTCATTACGATCTATCATTTTGCTATGGGAGGGGCTGCGCTGTTATGATTATCCAGTTTATTGTGAGTTTGTTTGCCACACTCTCTTTTGCGGAACTGTTTGGCGCGCCGAAAAAGGAACTGTTTTTCTGCGGTCTGACCGGTGCCATCGGCTGGGTCGTCTATGTGATCGGCTTAAACAGCAATATGGGCACGGTGCTTGCGAATCTGACCGCCACCTTCGCACTCACCGTATTTTCGCGTATTCTGTCCGCGATCCGCAGAAATCCGGTAACCGTTTACCTCATCGCCGGTATTTTTCCGCTGGTTCCCGGAGCAGGTATTTACTATACGTCCTACTATTTCATCATGAACGATATGACGCAATTCTCCAACTATGGCATGGAAACCATCAAGGTGGCAGGTGCCATCGTGCTGGGAATTGTCTTTGGCTTCGGTCTGCCGCAGAGCTGGTTTAACGCACTGCAGCGAATAGAAAGAAAAAAGACGGCTTTGTAAAATGAAACGTTATATTCTTCATTCCTGCCCCGCAATCTTCGCCGCCAGCTCCTCCAGGTACTCCCAGCGCTCCATCTTTTCCTCCAGTGCCTGTTCTGCCGCTTCCTTTTTCCGCCAGAAGTTCCCCAAGCTTCACCGAGTTCGTGGCGTTTTTCCGCCATGTCGGCATCCAGCTGCTCCACTTTTTGCTTCCAGGTTCGCAATGTCATCCTCGATCGTCTCGTATTCCCTCTGTTCCTTATAACTGAATTTCAGCTTCTTCTCACGTTTCCAGGTGTTTCTGGAATCCGCCTGCTCTGCTGCATCCTGCCCGGATGTCCCGGTCACACCGCCGGCCTCCTGTGCGCTTTCCGCCTCCGAGACTCCGCGTGCTGTCATTCCCTGAACTTCCGCCGTTTCGCCCGGCTTTCTGCCTTCCTCCGCCAGTCGGTTGACATAATCTGTATAACCGCCTTCATACTGCCGGATCTCTCCGTTTCCCTCGAAAGCAAAAAATACGCCGCACCACGCGGTCGAGGAAATACCGGTCATGCGATACCACAATCACGATTCCCTCATAGCTGTCCAGGTAGTCTTCCAGAATCGCAAGGGTCTGCGTATCCAGATCGTTCGTCGGCTCGTCTAAAATCAGTACATTCGGCGCCTCCATCAGCACGCGCAGCAGATTTAATCTGCGCCGCTCACCGCCGGAAAGCTTTCCGATCGGACTGTACTGCTGCGCTGCCGGGAACAAAAAACGCTCAAGCATGTTCGATGCCGAGACCAGACCGTCGGTCGTCCGCACATACTCCGCCGTGTTACGGATATAATCAATCACTTTTTCCTCCGGGTCCATGTAGGCGATTCCCGCTTCGCGGCCCGTCTCAATCTCCTGCGTATAGTAGCCGATCTTGATCGTTGCCCCAACTGTGATCGTGCCCGCATCCGGCTTGATGCGCCCCGCAATCATCTTCATCAGGGTCGTCTTGCCGCTTCCGTTTGCCCCGATGAATCCGATCCGGTCCCCTTTCAGAAAAATATAGGAAAAATCCCGTAGCAGCGTCCGCCCGTCATATCCCTTGGTAATGTGATCCAGCTCGATCGTGGTTTTTCCCATTCTGGAATAGACGGAACTCATCTCCACCTGGCTGTCGCGCTCCGGCGCCTTCTGATTCTTGAGTTCCTCATAGCGCTGCAAGCGCCCTTTCTGCTTGGTTGTGCGCGCTTTCGCTCCGCGTCTCACCCATTCCAGTTCCTTCCGCAGTACGGACTGGCGCTTGCGCTCACTCGCCTCGGCGCTCTCCTCCCGCTCCGCCTTCCGCTCCAGATAGCCGGAATAATTCGTCTCATAGCTGTAGATTGCCCCCTTGTCCACCTCGACAATACGGTTGCAGACGCTGTCAAGAAAATAGCGGTCATGCGTGATCATCACCAGCGCACCGCGCCATTTTTTCAGATAATTTTCCAGCCAGTCCGCCATTGCCGAATCCAGATGGTTCGTCGGCTCGTCTAAAATCAGCACATCACACGGCACTAAAAGTGCTGCCACAAGTGCCAGACGTTTTCTCTGTCCACCGGAAAGTTCTCCGGTTTTCTGTGTAAAAATCGGTAATGCCAAGGCGCGTCATCATGCTTTTTGCATCGCTCTCAAGGCTCCATTTCTGTTCCTGTGCATGCGCGTCTGCATCGGTGCGCTCTGTCCTCCCGCTGCCGACAAAATTTAAGACACACTGTGTCAGCACACTGTCAAGTACCGTCATCTCCGGATCGAACACCGGATTCTGCGGCAGGTATCTTACCACGATATGGTTGGCGCAGGTCACCTGGCCTTCATCCGGTTCCTCCAGCCCCGCAATGATTTTTTAACAGGGTGGACTTTCCCGTCCCGTTGATACCGATTACCCCGACTTTTTCTCCCTCCTGCAGATAAAAAGGAAGCTTTGTCCAAAAAGCTTCCTCTCTGTGTATGATTTCGTTAAATTCTCCGCGTTAATAATATTCATGTCTCTTCTCTTTCTTTTTCCTGTTTCTGTATGACTCAAATGGCTCTCACCGGTCGGCTTCCACCTGCGTTTCTCCTGAAACAGCCGCCTGCTGCCTGTCGTTTTGCGCTTTCTCCTGAAACGTGCGGATATACCGCAGGCACTCCTGTTCCGGCAGAGGTCTGCCATAATAGTATCCCTGAATACATTCCACCCCAAGCTGTTCCATCGCTTCGCTCTGCTCCCGCTCTTCGATTCCCTCGATAATCAGCGGAATCCCCAGCTGTTTGATGGTGTGAATCTCATTTTCAAGCACGATGCGCGCCGCCTTGTCGCGGAACGACGCCCACACGATCTCCTTGTCGATCTTGATCTCCTGGAACGGGAAACGGATCAGATAGGAGCAGTTTGCATTTCCGCTTCCATAATCGTCAAGTGCAAACGACACTCCCATTTTTCCCAGCTCATGCATATGCCACAGCATCCGTTCCGGGGCGCCAATCGCCGTGCGCTCCGTCACCTCCAGCGTCAGCATGGACGGCGGAATATGGTAACTCTCAAGCACCGGCCGGATGGTCTCAGTCAGATTCTGGCGCAGACACTGCACCATCGAAATGTTCACATGGATCGTACGGATTCCAAGCGAGCCGTTCGAAAGCACATGCTTTGAAAGAAACCGGCAGCACTGCTCCAGCACCTGTTCCCCGATATGGATGATATTGCCGTCGCGCTCCGCAAGCGGAATAAACTCCTCTGGCGAAATAAATCCCAATTCCGGATCCTTAAGCCGCACCAGCGCTTCCAGGGATCACAATCTGCCGTTCCTTCAGGGGAATATACCGGCTGATAGTAGACCAGAAATCCCTTCTCCCGGATCGCCCTCGCCACGGCAATCTCCACTTTTCTGCGGCGGCGGTACTGTGCGATCATATCCGCGTCCGCCTCCACGATGACCTGCGCGCCGGACTTTCCGGCATTTTCAAGCAGGAACTCCCGCATTCCGTAATATTCCGCCATCGCCTTAAAGTCCATCGGGTAGTGCTGCACCACCGTCTCCATATCCAGCGCAATGCGGTTCTCCTGCACCACCCAGTCACTTTCAAACCGCTTTTGTATCTCACATTTTTAACCTTTCACACTGCTCTTTGGTGTCTGCAAACACCGTAAATGCATCTCCTGCCGTGTGAAACACATGAAATTTTCCACACAGATCATACAGATACTCCCCGATCTCGCGCAGCAGTTCATTGCTGTTCTCGGTACCCAGAATCGTGTGGATATGGTAAAACTTGCTCAAATGAATCGTGAGCACATAGCCCTCGCCCTTTCTGCGGAGCCGGTCCTCAAGCTGCGATTCAAATGCCGTCCGTTTCCGATTCCCGTCGTCGTATCCAGAAACACCACCGGATTCTGAATCTGCAGATAGAGCATTATGAGCACGACCGTATTGCTGACGCTGGTGCAAAAGGATCTCTCTGTACCGGTATTGCAGCCCGATCATGGCGGCTGCCACAGCCGTGTAGGCGCACACGATGACCTTCGTGCGAAGCGTGGTATATTTATGCTGCCGCACGACAATCAGAAGATCCAGCAAAAAGAAGATCACAATATACGCGTATCCGTAATCCGCGCCGACGCCCTGATAATAACTGCCGTCACTAAAGTAGTAAAAAATCCGGTCACCGGCGTCACTGCCACCAGCACAAGAAATGCGGCAAACGGGATTATGCCCGCAGCCGCAAATACCGTTCTCTCCCCTGCCGCGGATCGCACATGCCGCCATAAAATACCGGTAAACCAGATATGACGAAGCCCCCTCCAACACAAAAAAGCAAACGCCAGTACCTCGTTCAGACGCTGCGGAACGAGGGCTGCATTTGCTAATCCCACACATGATAAAATGTTCATCAGACACTCTGCTTCACACACAAACAGAAGCCAGCCGAATACCCGTGTCTTCTCCCGGGAAACTGGCGCACGAATACAAAGTGCAGTAATATAATTGTCATAATTAAGAGTGATGCGATCTCAAAATCATAATTATACTGCACCTGTATCTCCCTCCTGCTCTTCCTGTGCCGCCTTTGCCTCCAGAATTGCCTCATTGAGCTGGAGCATCTTTGCGTCCAGCATGGACACGATTCCCGAACACTCGCGCAGATCCCTGCTGATGTAATCCGGCGCATTTCCCTCAAACTTATAGTAGATCTTGTGCTCGAGACTCGCCCAGAAATCCATCGCCATCGTCCGGATCTGAATCTCCACCTTCGTGTCGATAATGCAGTCCGACAAAAAGATCGGTACCGTCACCAACATGTGATAGCTTTTATATCCGCTCTCCTTGGGATGTCTGATATAGTCTTTCACGGAGATTACCGTGAGATCATTCTGCTTGCCGATCATCTCGGCAAGGCGGTAAATATCCGACGTAAAAAGAACAGACAATCCGGATTCCCGCAATGTCATTGATGTAATTCACCATATTGTCGATCGAGGAGTCATAGCCATACCGCTTCAGCTTTTTGACAATGCTCTCCGGCGCTTTGATGCGCGACTTGATATATTCAATCGGATTGTACTGATGTACCTGTTGAAATTCGTCATTTAAAATCTCGACCTTCGTTCTCACTTCCTTGAGTGCCGAGTTATACAGAAAAATAATGGTGTTCCAGCTATCTACGCCTTCACCCAGGGTTACTTCCCCTAACGCAACCGGTTCTTGTCCATATGTTCCCCTCCAGATGTCTCCCCTTATCATTTATTGCAATACGCTCCGGCAAAAGTCCGGAAAACCTCCGGCTTCCCGGACTCGCGGGCGCGTATTTCGCAGTACACGTCCAAGAAATCACAGATTTCTTGGACTACCGGGCAGTCGCCCTATCAAAATCGTGCCAGCGAAAATGTGCTCTGCAAGCAGGCAATTTTTGCTGTTACGATTTTGGCACTGCTCATTGCTTATGTACATTATACCATATTCCGGGGGGGATTAGGCAAATCGAAACACAGCCTGCTGAAACCGGTTTCTTATTTCCTTCCATAACTTATACCGCTTAATCCTCCTCGATAACCTGCATTTCCAGAAAATCAAAATCAATCTGCTCGATAAAGGAATCCTGCGTGAAGCGCGTCTTGGCATGGCGCTTGAATTCATTCACATTCGCCTCCAGCCAGATCGGTTTTCCGAGATCAAATTCATAGCACACTTCCTCAAGCGCATGGAAGACCTTTGTGTGTTCTTGTCTCATCGGATTCATCCGTGATCGTCGTATCCCACAGCAAGTGGTTGTTCTTCATCATTTTAAACCAGATTCTTCATTTTCCTTTCCTTCTCCTCTGCCTGTTGGTCTCATACATAAGCAGTGCTGCGGATACTGCCGCATTCAGGGATTCCACACTTCCCTCCATCGGTATCCGCACGTAGGTATCTGCCAGCCCCGCGATCTCATCGGACAATCCGTTCCCCTCGTTCCCAATCAGAAACGCCGTCCCTTTGCAGTAGGACGGTTCGTCATAGTGCCTCTGTCCCTTCAGATGCGCCGCGTATATGCCAACCTTCTGCCGTTTCAATTCACCGATCGTCTCTGCCAGATCGTCCGCAATATAGTAGGGTACCCGGTAAATACTTCCCATCGTAGAGCGGATGGTCTTTGGATTAAACAGATCCACCGTCGTCCGGTTCATAATGATGCCGGTAATTCCCGCACCCTCGCCGGTCCGCAGCATGGTTCCCAGATTCCCCGGATCCTGGATGCTCTCAACGATCAGCAGATGTGTCCTGTCCCCGCGCAGCAGACCGGAAAGCGGATACTGCGGCATACGCACCAGACATAAGATCCCCTGCGGCGTCTGTGTGTCGGAAATGCTCTTAAATACCGCATCGGCAACGACCTCATAGGTCTTTCCCGCAAGCAGCTGCTCCGCTTCCGGTTCCTCCAGAAATCGCTCGGAGACATAAACCTTAGAGAGCCACTCCGGCGGAACCTCCTCAAACATCTTTCTGCCTTCCACGACAAACAGGTTCTGGCTTTTTGCGCTCTTTTGCCTTTTTCATCAATGCCGTAATATTTTTCATCTGCTGATTGCTGCTGCTCGTAATCATGACTGCTCCTTTTTTGTTCCCTAAGCGGAAAAAACTCCATGAGTTCCCGCCCATGGAGTCTTATGATCGTTCCAAATACTGTTATGTATCTTACATTGAAAGATTCTTGCTGATCTGATACTGATACTCCGGAATGCATTTCTGCATTGCAAGTGCCGCATCGATGTCGTCATCCACGAAATCGCCGTGACGATAACCAACGACACGGTTGCTCTTGCCCTCGCAGAGCAGATCCACTGCCAGCGCACCCATCGTGGATGCATAGACACGATCCTTACAGGTCGGGCTTCCGCCACGCTGCATGTGACCCAGAATCGTCGCACGCGTCTCAACGCCGGTTGCAGCCTCGATACGCTTTGCCATGCTTGCAGAATGTCCGATCCCCTCCGCATTGACAATAATGTGATGCTGTTTGCCGCGCTTACGGTTCTCGATGATATGGTTTACAATCTTCTGCTCATCGTAATCATATTTCTCCGGAAGCAGGATATCCTCTGCGCCGTTCGCAATACCGCACCATAATGCAATATAGCCCGCGCCGCGTCCCATAACCTCGATGATGCTGCAACGCTCATGAGAAGTAGAGGTATCACGTACCTTGTCGATCGCTTCCATTGCGGTGTTTACCGCTGTATCAAAACCGATGGTATACTCTGTACATGCAATATCAAGGTCAATCGTTCCCGGAAGACCGATCGTGTTGATGCCGAGTGCCGCCAGCTTCTGCGCACCTCTGAAAGAACCGTCACCGCCGATAACGATAATACCGTCGATTCCGTGCTTTCTGCAGATCTCTGCTGCTTTCTGCTGACCTTCCGGTGTCTTAAACTCCATGCAGCGTGCTGTCTGTAAAATAGTACCGCCGCGCTGGATGATATCGGAAACGTCTTTTGCTTCCATATCTACGATCTCTTCCTGGAGAAGTCCTGCATAACCTCTCTTGATTCCCTTGACTTTCTTACCCTTTGCAATGGCTTCCCCTAACCACTGCACGGATTGCTGCGTTCATACCCGGGGCATCGCCGCCGCTCGTGAGTACACCAATGGTGTTTATCTCTTTCGCCATTTATCGTTCCCTCCTCATATAATATACCCATTTAATCTATCTTATTTTAATCTCTTTATAGCTTCTTTTCAATGCTCTTTTTGACAACTTTTACGTTATTTTCCCCCAAAAACTTAGTTAAATTGTTCACAATCTCCGGTTCGATGCAGATACTGTAGTTTTCGGGCAGCCGCTTCATCGCCTTGACCGATGAAATATAGATCACCACCGTGTCTTTCCCATCCGAATCATGGAGCATGGCATAGAGTTCTTTTTCCTTTTCCGCAAACGCTTCCTTGGTCTCAAACTGAAGCCATAATTCATCGCCGCGCCGCGCGGGAACCTGCGCGGCTGCACCGCCACGGCTTGATCCGCCGTCTCCCGCGGATGCCGGACTGTTGCCCGCATTCCCGCCTGCACCGCGCCGGTATCCTCCGCCCTGCCGGTAAGTGCGCTGTTCCTGTGGCATTCCGTTCTCTGCCTGTTCAAACGTACAGATCTGCTCGCAGACGATCTTGGCGTTTTTATCCTCCTCCACGTTGGCATGTCCGCGGATAAATACCTTCTCATCCTCATTCAGCAGCGTATGATAGCGCTCATACTCGCCAGGGAATACGATCACCTCCACCGTACCGAACAGATCCTCGAGCAATAGAAATGCCATCGTCTTATTATTCTTCGTATATTTGATGTTCTTCTCCGTAATCATTCCGCCGATGATAACCTTCTGGTTATCCCGCAGCTTGACCTCGCCGCTCTCCTCGTCCAGCAGGAAATCCGACGTCACTGCCGATATGATTCTGCGCCATTTCTCCTCGTATTCCTCCAGCGGATGACCGGTCAGATAGATACCGATGACTTCCTTTTCAAAGCCAAGCTTGATCTCCCTTGCTGTACGCTCCAACGTTGGGATACTGAATCTCATAGGCTTTTTTCTCCTCCTCCGACACCAGATCAAACAGGCTCATCTGTCCCGCCAGCGACTTCTTTTTCGTCTGCACCTGCTGATCCATCAGAGCGTTGTACACCATCATCATCTGCTGTCTGTTGCCGTCTAAGGTATCGCAGGCACCGGATTTGATGAGATTTTCGACGGTGCGCTTGTTTACCTCAGAGTCCGCCACCCGCTCAATAAAATTCTGCAGGGTACGGTAGGGACCGTTCTGATTCCGCTCCGCTATGATCGCATCCACCACCGAACGCCCGATACTCTTGATCGCATACAGTCCGTAGCGGATGCCGTCTTTCGTCGCCGAAAAACGTCCCTCGCCCTCATTGATATCCGGGGCCAGCACTTTGATTCCCATCTGTCTGCAGGTATAGATATACTCCGCCACCTTCCGCGGGTTATCAATCACGGAGGTCATCAGCGCCGCCATAAATTCCACCGGATAATAATATTTCAGATACGCCGTCTGATATGCGACCACCGCGTATGCCGCCGCATGGGATTTGTTGAATGCGTACTTCGCAAAATCCACCATGGAATCGTAGATCTCATTCGCCGCCTTCTCACTGATACCGTTTGCAATACAGCCTTTGATCCCCTGCTCCTCATTTCCGTAAACGAAATTGTGGCGCTCCGCATCAATGACATACTGCTTTTTCTTACTCATCGCACGGCGGATGTTATCCGCCTGTCCCATGGAATAGCCGGCAAGATTCTGCACGATCTGCATGACCTGCTCCTGGTAGACAATACAGCCATATGTCGGCTCCAGGATCGGTTCCAGTTCCTTGCAGGTGTATGTGATGCTCTCCGGCTCGTTTTTCCCTTAATGTACTTTGGAATGAAATCCATCGGTCCCGGACGGTACAGAGAGATTCCGGCGATAACATCCTCCAGACTCTGCGGTTTTAACTCCTTCATGAAGTTCTTCATCCCGGCACTTTCAAGCTGGAAGACGCCCTCGCATTTTCCGGTTCCAATCGCATCCAGCACCTTCTTGTCGCCGTAATCAATCTGGATCGCATCCGGATCGCTGTTGTCATTATAATCGATGTGATCGACGTCGATCCGCACACCGTGATTCTTCTCCACAAGGGCAACGGCATCTTTGATTACGGTAAGCGTCCGAAGTCCGAGGAAGTCCATTTTTAACAGACCGAGTTCCTCGATCGTTGTCATGACGAACTGCGTGGTAATCGTGCGCCACGCCGTCTGAAGCTCTGGAAAGCGGTACATACTCATCCATCGCCTTCTGTGAAATCACGACACCCGCCGCATGCATGGACGTATGGCGCGGCAGTCCTTCCAGACGTTTTGCCATATCGATGAGTGTATGCACCGTGTCATCCGTCTCGTACATGGTGCGCAGCTCTGGATTCATGGTAAGCGCCTTATCGATGGTGATGTTCAGTTCGTTTGGAATGTTCTTCGCAATCGTATCACAGAAATTGTACGGCAGATCCATCACACGCCCCACATCGCGGATGACTCCGCGCGCAGCCAGCGTACCGAATGTAACGATCTGCGTCACGCAGTCCTTGCCGTATTTCCCGATTACATAGTCGATGACCTCACTTCGTCTCTCATAGCAGAAATCAATATCAATATCCGGCATCGTGACACGCTCCGGATTTAAAAAACGCTCAAACAGAAGATTATACCGGATCGGATCAATATTGGTGATACCGGTCGTGTAGGAGACAAGACTTCCCGCCGCGCTTCCACGCCCCGGTCCGACCGGGATGCCATGCGTTCTGGCATAATTGATAAAATCCCACACGATCAGAAAGTAATCGACATATCCCATCTTCTGGATAACGGAAAGCTCATAATCAAGCTGCGGCAGCAGCTCGTCATGGCGGTCCGGATAACGCTGGATCAGTCCCTCATGACACAATTTGTTCAGATACGTCCAGGAATCATACCCGTCCGGCACTGTAAAGTGTGGCAGCTTCGTCACGCCGAATTCAATCTCCACATGACACCGGTCTGCAATCTTCTGGGTATTCTCGATTGCCTGCGCGGCATAGGGAAAAAGTGCGCGCATCTCCTCCTCGGATTTGACATAATACTGTCCGCCCTCATAGCGCATCCGGTTCTCATCGGACAACTTTTTCCCTGTCTGCAGGCACAGCAGGATATCATGTGCCTCCCAGTCCTCCGCATAGGTATAGTGCACGTCGTTGGTGGCGACAAGTTCAAATACCCAGTTCCTGGCTAAGCCGCATCAGACCGGCATTCACTGTCTTCTGATCCGGAATTCCGTGATCCTGCAGTTCCAGGAAATAATTGCCCTTACCGAAGCATGCCTCATAGCGCTGCGCCGTCTTCTTCGCCTCATCATAAAGACCTCTGACAAGATAACGCTGCACCTCACCTGCCAGACAGGCACTCAACGCAATCAGCCCCTCATGATACTGTTCTAAAAGTTCCATATCGACACGCGGTTTATAGTAGTATCCCTCCACAAATCCCTTCGATACAATCTTCATGAGATTCTGATACCCCTGGTTATTCTCCGCCAACAGCACTAGGTGATAATAGCGATCCTCCCCATGGGACATCTCCCGGTCAAATCTGGAGTTCGGTGCCACGTAGACCTCGCATCCCAAAAACCGGATTGATCCCTGCCTTCTTCGCTTCCTTATAAAAATCAATCACGCCGAACATGACACCGTGATCCGTGATGGCTCCCGCTGTCATGCCAAGTTCCTTGATTCGTTTTACATATTTCTTTGATTTTATTGGAACCGTCCAGCAGACTGTACTCTGTATGGACGTGTAAATGTGCAAATGACATAATAAATCCTCCGTTTTTTCATTATATTATGAACAACGGAATTATTCAAATCTTTTCACGGATCATTCCCGTGCTTTCCCATAACAGAAATAGATAGACAGACACGTCCCGAAATTGTTTGGTTGATAACAGCGGCAGACCCGCCGCTTAAGAATGAGACAGACTCGTCTCTACATTCCAGACAGGAACTCTTCCACAGTTGTTGAGCGCGCAGCAAGTTTCAGCCACTTTTCCAGTGTCTCATCATCCTGTTCTCCTGCGATGCGCTGCTGCTGTTCTGCCGGAATAGTTCCAAGTTCGGCTGCTAATGACAATATACTCTGTGCTACTTTTGACGCTGCAAGTGACTCCGCCATCGGCTTCGCAAGCGTCTCTGCCATCGACTCCGCCATCGGCTTCGCAAGCGTCTCTGCCATCGACTTCGCAAGCGTTTCCGCCATTGATTCCGCTATCGAAGGTGCCATCAGCTTTGCCCTCCGCTCCGCTTCCTCACGGATATACTCTTCCATCGTCATATAGCCTGCCTCCAATTTTCGATCACGTTTTAGATATTTGACTCTCTCATGAATATTACGGATTTTTTCATCCGGATGCATCTCTGCAACTTCCTCAGTGCTCTGCTTTAAATACGCAAACAGATGCAGTAGTTCAGGTGTTATGTTCTCCCATATACAAGTACCTCCTCTGTGGGAAGTGCCTGTCTACAAAAATTATTATAAATCATTCTTCCGTCAAATGTCTATTAGGCGAAATCACGAATTGTAATGTCTGCGTTTTCACACAGATGCATTTCTTTTTTATTTATGCTATAATTCGTTCCGTGAATTAGCAGAAAGGATCTGATCCATTATGGGAAAAACAGGACTGATTGTTGAGGGCGGCGGCATGAAATGCGCTTACAGTGCCGGCATTCTCGACAGGTTTTTAGATGATAAAATCACATTCGACTATTGTATCGGCGTCTCTGCCGGAGCTGCCAACACCCTCTCCTACCTTGCCGGCCAGCGCGGCAGAAATCTGCGCTTCTATACCGTACACCTTGACGATCCGCGCTATCTTTCCGTCCGCAGCCTGCTTCGGACCGGGAATCTCTTCGGGCTCGAATATATCTACGGAACGCTGACCAACTCAGACGGTGCCGACCCGATTGACTACGATGCCATCATGAAAAATCCGGCTGAATTTTATATGCCGGCAACGGATGCCCTCACAGGAAAGGCAGCCTATTTTTCCAAGTTCGACATCGTGCGCGACGACTACCGCACCATCATGGCGACCTGCGCGCTTCCTGCGTTCTGCCGCCCGGTCAATGTGAACGGACATTTCTACTACGACGGCGGTGTTGCCGATTCTATCCCGGTACACCATGCCTTAGAACACGGCTGCGACAAGGTTGTCCATCATCCTGTCAAATCCGCGCGATTTCGTGAAGCAGCCGGAGGCACACCGGCCGATCTACAAGCGCATGCTGCGCAGATATCCCAAGACCATCGAAGGGATCGACCACCGCCATATCAATTATCAGGCTTCGATTGATCTTTCCAACCGGCTGGAAAAAAGAGGGACGTGCCTTAATCTTTGCGCCGAGCCGCCATCTGCCGCTTGGCACTTTCTCCAGGGACGCTGCCCTAGAGCAGAAGCTTTATGATCTTGGAGTATCTGATTATGAAGCAAAACGCGCTGCCCTGCAGGAGTTTTTAAAGGCGCAGGGTCACTCATAGGTTTTCTTTAAAAATGCCTCTGCCCCCCCCTCCTGTGTTTTTTCCATGAATTCCCCTATATCCGTCCAGCGGAGCAGAAGTGTATCTTCCGTATAGCCCTGCTTCTTAAAATAAGTTTGGGCATACTGTTGATACGCCTCCTCTGTCAGCGGGTTTCCGTCCGCATCCTTACAGACAATCTGCGCCTCCCCTTCATCACCGCTGTTCCCCGCCACATACAGCCATGACATGGTTTGCCAGAGTCTCCACCTTAATCTCATCCTCCAAAACAGACATGGCGTCTGTCGCATAGAGATGCTCCGCTGGCGAAACCCTCAAATCATCATACACAATATAATATTCCTGCAAAGTTTCTTTCGTTTCTTTCCGATACACGGTAAGCTCATCCGCAATCAAATCCGGTTGGGAATCCCCCTCTACAAAAAGACGTCTTCAGTTCCTTTAACGTGCCATTCTCCTCCACCCTGTAAAACCTGCTGTACGTATAGATTCCGGTTCCCCCACAGTTCGATACAATCAGCTCCAGTCTGCCATCGTGATCAAGATCTGCTATCGCAAACTGATACATCTCATCTGCGTAATCTGGATCATTCACCCACTGATTCCTTGTCCGCGCAATGACGGCAAGCTGATCGTCCGCATCCTCCACATCGGAATTTTCTGTCTGCTCTTCCCGCCTGTGCAATACTTTGTATCTTCTCTGTCTCATCTGAGGAATTTAACTGAGCTTCCTTCGTCTCTCGCTCCGTCTCTCCCATCCCGTCTGCGTGCGGTAAAGCCGTCCCGCACCCGGCAGTTATCGCACAGATAAGCATTCCTGCTATCATGATCTTCCTGTTTTTCATCGCTCCTGTCCCACTTTTGAAAAATACATCGGTATCTATCCTTTTAAAATATGTAGTATCTGTTTTATTTTAATGACTTCACAGGCATTTTTCAATCTTTCGTTTCACTCAAGAACAACGTGTGCGCTTGCCGCACACTTGCGCGCCCCTCGCGGTATGCAAAGCATTATTTTACCTCACCGCGAGGTGCGCATCCTCGCGGAGCGTTTTTGTGTAATAGGAACGAAGTTCCCTATTACACAAAAAAAGGGGCGGAGGCTTTCTGCCTCCGTCCCTCTTCTCTGTTCCTGTTTTAGATCAACCCTCACGCTTTCACTGCTGCCGTCAGTTCATTTCCGGAGACATCAATCAGAATCGTATCTCCCTCCCTGACTTTATCCGCAAGAATCAGCTTTGCGGAAAGTGTCTCCACATGCTTCTGTAAGAACCGCTTTAACGGTCTTGCACCGTAGATGGGATCATATCCGTTTTCCACGATATACTGCTTTGCCGCATCGGTCAGTTCCACCGTGATCTCACGGTCTGCCAGACGTTTGTTGAGATCTGCAACCAGAAGGTTGATGATGTTACCGATGTTGTCCTTCGTCAGCGGCTTAAACATAATAATCTCATCCAGACGGTTCAAAAACTCCGGACGGAAATGTCCGCGCAGTTCGTCCATAACTGCCGCTTCGCACTCCGGATTGATATCCCCGTTTGCATCGATGCCCTCAAGCAGATGTGCTGATCCAAGGTTCGATGTCATGATGATGATTGTATTCTTAAAATCGACGGTACGTCCCTGTGAATCTGTGATTCGTCCATCGTCCAGTACCTGCAACAGAACGTTGAACACATCCGGATGTGCCTTCTCCACCTCATCAAACAATACCACCGAATACGGCTTTCTGCGCACTGCCTCGGTCAGCTGTCCACCCTCATCGTATCCGACATATCCTGGAGGCGCTCCGATCAGACGGGAGACGGAATATTTCTCCATATACTCACTCATATCAAGACGCACCATATTCGACTCATCATCGAAGAGACTTGCTGCAAGCGCCTTTGCAAGCTCTGTCTTACCAACACCGGTCGGTCCTAAGAACAGGAATGATCCGATCGGCTTACTCGGGTCTTTGATACCTGCTTTGGAACGGATGATTGCTTCCGTCACTTTCGTGACGCCCTCATCCTGGCCGATGACACGTTTGTGCAGTTCCTCGTCGAGATGCAGCGTCTTGTTACGCTCGCTCTCCGTCAGCTTTGCCACCGGAATTCCTGTCCATCTGGAGATGATCCGCGCAATCTCTTCCTCACTGACGTTTTCATGCACCAGGGAAAGGTCGCGTTTCTTCACGGCTTCCTCCTCGATCTCCAACTGCTTCTGTAGCTGTGGCAGCTTGCCGTACTGCAATTCGGCTGCCTTCTCCAGATCGTACTTCTGCTGTGCCATCTTGATCTCATTCTTGACCGCTTCGATCTCCTCACGCAGCTTCTGAACTTTTTCTACCGACTTTTTCTCATTCTCCCACTGCGCTTTCTTCGTGTTGAATTCATCGCGCAGCTCTGCCAGTTCTTTCTGCAGATTTGCCAGACGCTCCTGGCTCAGACGGTCGGTCTCCTTTTTTCAGCGCTGTCTCCTCAATCTCCATCTGCATGACACGGCGGTTCAACTCGTCCAGTTCCGCCGGCATTGAATCCATCTCGGTCTTGATCAGCGCGCACGCTTCATCGACCAGATCGATCGCTTTATCCGGAAGAAAACGATCCGAAATATAACGGTTGGAGAGCACTGCTGCCGATACCAGCGCAGAATCTGTAATCTTAACTCCATGGAAAACCTCGTAGCGTTCCTTCAATCCACGCAGAATGGAGATGGTATCCTCGACCGTCGGCTCATCCACCATTACCGGCTGGAAACGACGCTCCAGCGCCGCATCTTTTTCGATGTATTCGCGGTACTCATCCAGGGTCGTCGCACCGATACAATGCAGTTCACCACGCGCAAGCATCGGCTTTAACAGCTGTCCGGCATCCATCGCACCATCCGTCTTGCCCGCACCCACGATCGTGTGAAGCTCATCAATGAACAGGATAATCTGTCCCTCGGAACTTTTCACCTCATCAAGCACTGCCTTTAACCGCTCCTCGAATTCACCGCGGTATTTTGCACCTGCGATTAACGCACCCATATCCAGTGCAAACAATTTCTTGTCCTTTAAGCCCTCCGGCACATCGCCTTTTACAATTCGCTGGGCAAGCCCCTCGACAACAGCCGTCTTGCCGACACCCGGCTCACCGATCAGCACCGGGTTGTTTTTTCGTCTTACGGGACAGAATCCGCGCACGACATTCCGGATCTCATCATCACGTCCGATGACCGGATCCAGCTTCTGGTCTCTCGCACGGGCTACCATATCATACCCGTACTTCTCCAGCGTGTCGTAGGTTGCTTCCGGATTGTCCGATGTCACGCGCTGATTGCCGCGGACTGTCGAAAGCGCCTGCAAAAACCGTTCTCTGGTAATGCCGTACTCCTTAAAGATCTCCTTCAATGCCTTATTCGGATACTTGATCAGCGCCAGGAACAGATGCTCGACAGAAACATACTCGTCCCCCATCTGCTTCGCCTCATCCTCGGCATGAATGAGCACCTTATTTAAATCCTGTCCGACATAGACCTGACCGCCGGACACCTTGACACGCGCTGCCAGATGCCGCTCGGCGTTATCCATGAAGTGCTCCTTCTGAATCTCCATCTTCTCAATCAGCTTCGGAATCAGTCCATCCTCCTGCCGCATGAGTGCAACCAGAAGATGCTCCTGCTCGATCTCCTGATTTCCATATTCATAGGCAAGCTTCTCGCAATCGTTAATGGCTTCCACTGACTTTTTTGTGTAAATTTCTGAATGTTCATAAGCGTACCTCTCTTTCTCTTCCTATGATATACAGGCGGCACATATCTATGCGCCGCCTGCTTTGTTCTCCCTGTTACAATTATGTTATAGCACCAGTTGTTAGCACTGTCAAGAGGTGAGTGCTAATTTTTTCAGATAATTTTACCGCCAGCAGAAGCAGGGACTTCCTGCCTAATATGGTCTGCTCTCCAACAGCTCCGAGAGATCCATCTCACAGTCAAAATATGTCTCCTCCACATACTGGATCTTCTCCACGCTTTCCCCCGCCTCCAGGCGGCGGATCGTCTCCTCCACAAGCGGGGCTGTCAGCGGATTGCATTCAAAATCAGCCGCGATGTCCCCGGTCTGGATTGCCTTGAGGGCATCCCCTTACCGCATCAAAGGACAGGATAATAATGTCCCCGTCACTGCCAATCGTCCTGCCCGCCTCCCGGATCGCCTCGATAGCGCCAAAGGTCATATTGTCATTCTCGCTGATTACAACATCAATATCCTCGTATTTTTCGAGAAATTCCTTCATAACCTCCTGCCCCTTTGCCTGCGTGAAATCTCCCGACTGGCGCTCCAGCATCACCCAGTTTTCATTCTGCTGGAGAACCTCTGCGAATCCGTCTGTCCGCCCGATCTGTGCAGAGGAGCCCAGCGTCCCCTGGAGAGATACGATATGAACTGTCTCCCCGCTCCGCCCCTGCTTTTCCAGATAATTCTCCAGCCAGTGCCCGGCGTTCCTGCCCTCCTCCGCGAAGTCACTGCCCACCCAGCATGTATACAGGCTGTCGTCCTCCATCTCCGCCCTGCGGTCAGACAGAATCACCGGGATTCCGGCTTCCTTCGCCTCCTCCAGAACGGATTCCCAGCCTGTCTCCACGATCGGGTCGAGCACGATATAATCCACCTCCTGCAGGATCAGATTGCGGATTGCCTTTTCACCTGGTTCTCCTGCTTCTGCTGTCCGTCCTCGAAGATCAGATAGTAGCCGTTTTCCTGCGTGAACACATCCTTAAAGGACTGTGTGTTGGTGGTTCTCCAGTCGGATTCCGAGCCGACCTGCACATATCCGACCACAATATAGCCGTCCTGCTGCATCGTCTGCTCCGTATCCAGCTGTCCCGCAGTCTCTCTCTGCTCCCCACTCCCACAGCCGGCTGTAAAGAGCAGCTGGCTGGCAAGCAGCGCCGCCGCGATTCCTTTTTTTCCCACAGTCCTCTTCTGAAATATGTTCATATTCCTCCCGCCTTTTCTCCTGCCGGCTGCACCTCCTGCCCGGGGTGCTTTTTTAACGCAGCACGGTATTTTTTCCCATAGAGGAGCCAAAAAGGCTGCCGCATGAAGTGGACAGCCCCTGGACAGCCTTGTTTTTATTTGCTCTTCTCTTTGATCTTTGCAAAGATACTCTGTAATACGATGAAGAAGCAGAGCAGCGCAGCCACCGCAATGTTGGACCACGAGCTGAGCAGCTTGCCGTTCGTCTTCACCAGTGTGGAAATCGTTCCGTTGATAAGTACACCAAAGAAGGAGCCGATGACATTTCCCACACCGCCTGTCAATAATGTACCGCCGATAACGGAGGAAGCAATGGCATCCATCTCAAGTCCGAGTGCCTGCTGCACATTTCCCGACATCGTGTTCAGGCAGTAGCAGATGCCGCCGATCGAGCAGAGGAATGAGGAAAGCACATACGCCTTCAGCTTCGTCTTCTTCACGTCCAGTCCCATCATGGTCGCCGACTGCTCACTTCCTCCGACTGCGTAAAGGCTTCTGCCGAACTTGGTATAGCGGAGCATGAAAAATACGGCTATCAGCACGAGCAGCGCCACGATTACCGATACACGGATAAACGGAACCTGCACCACGCCCTTGTTGTTGGTATAGGAGCCAAACGGAAGGCTGATCTTCGTATTGGCAAGCTTTACAAAAAATGCATTTGCTGCTGATGGAGATCTGTTCCGTGCTGATCACGGCTGTCATGCCTCTGGCGAAGAACATTCCCGCCATTGTCACAATGAACGGCTGGATATTCAGATAGCCGACACAGAAGCCCTGCACCACGCCGAACACAATCCCGATGGCAAGCACAAGTATGCAGAGCAGAACCGCATTCATGTTCCAGCGCTCCATGCCGACGGCAAGAACCATGCAGTCCATGGCAACCAGCGAGCCAACGGAAATATCGATGCCGCCGGTCAGCATCACGCAGGTCATTCCACAGGTGATGCAGAGCAGACCCGCATTATTGATAAGGATGTTCAAAAACGTCTGCAGATGTGTGAAGCCCTTATTGGAATAAATCACACAGCCCACGGCATACATCACAAAAAAAATAACGCGATGGTAATTATCAGAAGAACCGTATTTCCATTTAATTTTTTTCGCTTTCATTATGCAGCACCTCCTTTGGCAAGCTGTCTCCTTACAGACATTTTTTTTTTCATAAATGCCTTAAACGGAGGTGCCTGGATTGCCACAATAATGATAACAATGACCGCCTTGTACACCGGTGCCTGCTCGGTCGAGATGCCGAGCGCATACAGGGTGGTGGTGATCGCCTGGATGGTGTACGCACCGATAATAGAGCCTGCCAGCCGGAACTTTCCGCCGCCCAGGCTGTTGCCGCCCAGGGCCACCGCCAGGATGGCGTCCATCTCGAAGTTCAGGCCGATGTTGTTGGAATCCGCAGAGCTGATCCGGGAGGAAGCAACAATACCGGCAATTCCTGCACACAATCCGCAGACAACATAGCACAGGAAAATGATGCGCTCGGAATTGATGCCCGCGATGCGGGAAGCCTTCTTATTGATGCCGACGCTCTGGATATATAAGCCCAGTGCGGTCTTGCGGAGCACCAGCGATGTGATCAGGATGCACACGATGGCAACCACGATCGGTGTCGGCATAAATCTCGAGATAGCCGCCGAAGATTTTGAAGGAATCATCCCGGACGTATACGATCATGTTGTTGCAGAGCAGAAGTCCGATTGCCCTCGCCGCCGAAAACAGGATCAGCGTTGCCACCATCGGCTGCACATTCAGATACGATACCAGAAAACCGTTAAACGCACCGCAGGCACATCCCATCAGGATGCCGCCAAGCACACCGACGATCAGCGGCGCTGCAAGGCTGTTGGTGGAGGACACGCCGTAGCCTGCCAGAAGCATGCAGCAGAACGATGCCGCCAGTGACATGACCGAGCCGACGGAAATATCCGTTCCTGCCGAGCAGGACACAACCAGCGTCATGCCGATGGCAAGAACGGCAATCTCACTGCCGCGGTTTTAAAATATCAATGATGCGTCCGTACAATACCCCGTTGCGGATGGAGATGGTAAAAAGTTAAATGCAAAATTTCCTGCCATCACATCATAGATGATATTTACCGCCATCACCAGTATCATACAGAAAATCGGTAAAAACAACGGCTGGCTGACCAGCTTCTTAAACTTACTCATTCATGCCACCTCCTGCTATGGACTGCATTACATGCCCCTGGGTCAGTTCCTCAGTGATCTCTCCCACTTCCTGACCATCCCTTAATACCACCAGCTTGGAGCATGTTCTAAGCATCTCCTCAATCTCGGAAGAGATGAAGATCAGACTCTTTCCCTGATCCGCAAGCTCGATCACAAGCTTCTGGATCTCAGTCTTTGTCCCGACATCGATACCTCTGGTCGGCTCATCCAGAATAAGGAATTCCGGATCTGTGGCAAGCCAGCGTGCCAGAATCACCTTCTGCTGGTTTCCGCCGGAGAGCTGCCCGATCAGGGTCTCCCCTGCTCGCCGTCTTGATCTGCAGCAGCTCGATATACTTGTCTGCGATCTCGTTCTGTCTGCTCATTGGAAGCAGCTTAAACATTCCGCGCTTTGCCTGCATTGCCAGAATTATATTTTCTCGTACAGATAAGTCTGCGATAATGCCCTCTGCCTTTCTGTCGTCCGGAAGAAGTCCCATTCCAAGATTCATCGCATCAATCGGCGCATTGATCTTTGCCTCTTTTCCGTTGACAAACAGCTTACCTGTCTGGTTTTTATCCGCTCCATAGATGACACGCGCCAGCTCACTGCGTCCCGAGCCAAGCAGACCTGTCAGTCCCACGACCTCACCCTTATGTATCTGTAAATCAAACGGCTTGATCTTTTCCCTTGTGGCTCATGCCCTGCGCATCGATAACCACCGGCACATTGGTGAAATCCTTCTTCTCTTCTGATTTTACAGCTGCAAGGTCATCAAAATCCTTGCCCATCATCGCTGCGACCAGCTTTACCCTTGGCAGCTCCTCAATCGGATATTCTCCGACCAGTATGCCGTTCCGGAGCACTGTGATCCGGTCACAGACTGCGTATACCTGCTCCAGAAAGTGTGTCACAAACACAATCGCCACACCTTCTTTTCCTTCAGCTGCCGCATAAGAACGAACAGCTTTTCAACCTCATGGTTGGTCATCCAGGGAGGATGTCGGCTCGTCTAAAATCAGTACCTTACAATCCATATCCACCGCTCTTGCAATCGCAATCATCTGCTGGAGCGCCAGTGAATACTCCTCCAGATTTTTGGTTACGTCAATATCAAGATCCAGGCTCTTAATAATCCTGTTGGATTTTGCTGTCATCGTCTTCCAGTCGATGGTTCCAAGCTTTGTCTTCGGCTCCCTGCCGATAAATAAATTTTCTGCCACACTCAAATTCCGGGCAAAGATTGACTTCCTGATACACCGTGGATATTCCCTTTTTCTGTGCATCCAGGGTCGAATGATTGACCACCGGTCCATCGATCCCGTCAACGCGTATTTCTCCCGCATCGAACGCGTTGATTCCGGTCAGACACTTGATCAGTGTAGATTTCCCGGCACCATTTTCTCCCATCAGTGCCATGATCTCGCCCTTCCGCAGTGTAAGATCCACATTGTCCAGTGCCTTTACACCCGGAAATGTCATGGTAATCCCCCGCATGGTCAGTACCACATTATGCTCCATTTTACTCCACCCTTTCCTTAAAATTGGGAGAGACCAACCGGCCTCCCCCATTACAAATTCCCTGTCTGTGAAGCAGCTTCTTCTCTGTCCCTGCTATAATGTTTGTCCTGTTGTCAGACCGTCTTAATACTGTGCGTCAACGATCTCCTGTGTAACCACGGTAAGCTCCTGCTCCTCGCCGTTTACCGTGATGGATGAAAGGATGTCCTCATTTACATACCAGTGCTCAACCATGTATACTTCCTTGTCAGGGTGTGCTGCCGGACTCTAACTGCTGGATAACATCCTCTACAAACGGAGCTGCAAGCGGGTTGCACTCGAAGTCTGCATTGATGTCGCCGGACATTACATACTCAAGACCTGCGGTGCAGGCATCGAAGGAAATCAGGATCACGTCTCCGTCCACACCATAGGAGATACCTGCTGCCTTCATGGCATCCATCGCACCAAATGCCTCGTTATCGTTCTGGCATACCACTACATTGAACTGTCCCTCGTAGCTCTTGATGTAAGACTCCATAACCTCCTGTCCGCCAGCCTGTGTGAAATCACCGGTCTGGGAATCCAGAATGTTCCAGCCGTTTGCATCTGCGATCTCCTTGAAGCCGTCCGTACGTCCGATCTGTGCGGAAGCACCGGTTGTTCCCTCGATAACGAGCACGTTCACGTCGCTGATGCCCTTTGCATCCGTGTAAGCCTTTAACCACTCACCTGCTGCAAGACCCTCATTCTTGAAGTTGGAGCCTACCCATGAAATATATTTGTCCGAATCATCAATCGTACGGTCAATGACGATAACCGGAATACCTGCCTCCTCGCACTCTGTCAGTACCGTGTCCCAGCCTGTCGATACGATCGGGTCGATGATGATGTAATCCACATCCTGCTCGATGAAGCCACGTACTGCCTCCAGCTGGACTGCCGAATCCTGGTCGCAGTCAACGAACTGGAGATCATATCCGTTCTCTGCCGAGAAGATGGACTGTGCGGAATTCGTGGATGCGGTACGCCAGTCAGACTCATGGCCAACCTGTGCAAAGCCGATTGTGATTACATCCCCGTCAGCTGCGTCTGCCGCATCTGCTGCGTCAGAAACATCCGCTGCTTCGCTGTCCGCTGCCGTATCTGCGTCTGCTGCATCTGCTGCCGTTGTGTTGCTGCTGTCAGCAGCCTCCCTCGCTTCCGCAGCCTGCCAGTAAGGTTGCGCCCATTGCCATGCACATCAATACACTCACTAACTTTTTTTTTTTTCATTTTAAAAACCTCCCAAAGTTTTTATTAGATTTGGTTAAGTCCTTAACCATGTACCTATTATAGCTTTCGGACGGTTTAAAAAATACCGACTGGCTTTTGAAATAAGTATAATTTTTTACTAAATTATGAACAGCTCATTCACAATTTTGCCGTATTTTCCTCAAAAAGGTGTAATTTTTTTTGGAAATGTTGCGTTTTCTTTTTGATTTTCTCTGCCCGGCACGGAATCCGCACCCAGATCTCGGTGCCCTGCCCGTAGGTGCTCTGTATCTTCAGTCCGTACTCCCTGCCATAATTGAGCTGGATACGCTGGTTGACATTGAACAGTCCGAAGCCGCCCGTCTCCTCCTGCTCCGGCTCCTGCTCCCCGTCGCGGAGCATGGCGCACACCTGCGCAAGCCGCGCACCGTCCATTCCGATTCCGTCATCCTGCACCTTGAAAATCATGACATCCTGGCAGAGTGCACCGGACACCCGGATATGTCCGCCGCCGCGCTTGTTCTTGATGCCGTGGTAGAGAGCATTCTCCACAAGCGGCTGGAGCGTCAGCTTGATGATCTCATATTCATAGAGTTCCTCCGGAATCGCAATCTCATATTCCAGTATATCCCTGTAGCGGAACTGCTGGATCTCTAAGTAGCTGCGGATGTGCTGCTCCTCCTCCTTTACCGTGATGAACTCCCGCCCCTTGCTTAAGGTTGTCCGAAAAAAGCTTTGACAGGGACGACACCATCCTCACGACCTGCTCCGTGTCCTTCGACTCCGCGAGCCAGATGATGTTGTCCAGTGTATTGTACAGAAAATGCGGGTTGATCTGCTCCTGCAGCACGCGCAGCTCCGCCGCGCGCAGATTCAGCTCCTCCACGCGTATATCCTCCACGAGATGCCCGATCTCCTCCACCATCTGGTTAAAGCTGCTGTTCAGAACCGAGAGCTCATCCAGCTCCTCGTCCTGCGCCCGGATCGCAAAATCCCCGCTTCCCGCTGCCTGCGCAGCCTCACACAGCCGCTGGATGGGCTCCGTGATTCCCCGCACAATCCTCCTGCTGACCATCCATGCCCCGAGCAGTATCAGGACGAGAATCACTGTGATCGCCGTGATGGCACTCTCCACATCCGCGCGGATTCCCATCCGCAGCTCCTCCATGTTCGTTGTCTCATAGTAGATATAATACTGGATCTGCTCCTGTATCAGCTCCGTCAGGACGCGGATATTCAGATCCAGACGCTCCATGTTCGTCTCATAAAGCCCGGTCACAAGCGCATCCTTCTCGATCTCCTCCACACGATCCTCCAGCGTGTCAAGACTCTTTAGTATGCTTGACAGCCGGTTCGCGGCGTACTCGGAATCTGCCTCCTCATAGAGCTCGCCGAACACCTCCCGCGCGGCCTGTATCATCCGGTGCGGCTGCTCCGTGTCCACCAGCTCCTCGGCACGCTCCGAATTGACTACGATAATATACATCACGTAGTCCATGTCCTCCTTGAAATTGATGTTGTACGCGTTTGCCTTTGTGATTCTCCTGACAATCCCGTCATACTCGGAGGAAATCTTGTTCGTCATAATCAGAAGATACGCCAGAAGTATGGTCAGCGGCACCACACAGATCAGCAGCAGCATATAGAGCCTGCTCTTTAGTGAAAACCCTCTCTTCAATATCCATCTCCCCTTTTACCCTCTGCTGCGGTACTCACCCGGTGTGCAGCCCTGCGTCTTCTTGAACAGGTTGCTGAAATAATGCGCATCCCGGTAGCCCACCTCAAAGGCAATCTCCGTTACCTTCTTTCCCGTCGTCCTGAGCAGCTCCTTCGCTTTTTTCCATGCGGATTCTTGTAAGATATTCTACAAACGTCTCTCCCATTTCCTGACCGAATACCGTGCTGAAATGGCTCGGACTCAGATTTACCTCCGCTGCGACCATATTCAGGGGAAATCCCGTCCTTCTCAAAAATGATCGTTGATGTAGGTCTTTGCCTTCTGCATGATGCCGTCGTATTTTCCGTCCACCGCCTCACTGCGCAAATCCAGCACCGCCGAAAAAGCTTCTTAATATATTCCCTGGTCTGCTCAACCGTGGTCAGGTAGGCTACCATCTCCTTCGCATCGCCGCACCGCTCCACGAGATCCCTGCTCTTGTAACCGCTCTTCTCCAGAACGGAAACCGCCGTCACATACAGATCCATCACCACGTACTGGCGCAGGAAGATAGACTTTACATTGCCGTCCCCGAGCTGTGCAAAGTAATCCTCCACGAAGCCGGACACCTCCTCCCTAGTGCCCGTGTACAGAAAAGCCTCCGCCTGCCGCTGGCTCAGGCTGGAGATATTCAGCTCCCCCGAGCTTTACATCCTCCAGAACCTCCGCCGCAGTCTCCCCCGGCGTCTCCTCCTCAAGGATCTGGTTGCGCTCTACCGAATAGCGTCTGGAAAAGCACAGGTTGGTCTGCCGGTAGCACTGCTGCAGCTCGCTGAAACGCTCCACCGGTGTCCCGAGCGCCGCGGCATACTCCACCGCCGTCTCTCTCCGGAAATACTCTGCCAGCAGGCTTTTTACCTGCTCTGTCGTCTCCGCGAGACTGCTGCCCTGTTCCCTTCAGCACAAAAATCGTACTCCGCCCGGCTCTGCTTTGCGACAATCAGATTGCCGGACTGCTCCATGTACTTCTCCAGCTCCTGCTCGAAGGCTTTTATCTTCTCCGGCAGGACATCCTCCTTCTCCTCGGAGAACAGCTGGAGCAGCATGATATTGTACTGCTCCGCAATCAGCTCAAGTCCCAGCTCCTTCGCCTCCTGGAACACCGACGCATAGGTATGCTTTCCGGAGACCATGTGCCGGAACAGCCGCTGCCTGCCGGCAGATCTCGCCTCCTCCGGCGCCTGCTGCTTCTGCTTCCCGCGCTCCTCCTCGATCTTCTGACCGATCTTCTTGAGTGTCCCGATCAGCTGTGCACCCGTGACCGGCTTCACCAGATAATCCGTGATTCCGATGTCGATTGCCTCTTTTGCATACTGGAACTCGTCATACCCGCTCAGGAATATGATCTTGGTCTCCGGCAGCTCGTGCTTCACGAGACGGCTCAGCTCAGTCCATCCATGAACGGCATCTTAATGTCCGTGATCAGAATATCCGGTCTCGTCTTCTGGATGATCGGATAGGCGAGCTCCCCGTCGCCCGCGTCACCAACAAATTCAAAGCCTTCCCCCCTGCCAGTCGATGTTGTTCTTTATGCCCTCCCGCATAACGATCTCATCTTCCGCTAAAAAACCTTTAACATATGAAATTCCCCTCAATACATTTTCCTGTAAAAACCATTGTAAATTCATTTTATCACACCTGCGAACAAAAAACACAGAAGATTTTGGCTGTCCGGGATGCCTATCACCGGATTCTGCTCGATGCAGTCGATACCCTCGTGCAGAAATGTCCCCCCCGCATACGCAGGACTTCCGGCGCTCAGGGAACGCATCTATTTAGGTATCCAGCTTCTGGAAAGCTTTGCGCACACCCAGCTGGAGACTTCCCTCTGCAGTCAGTTTGATATGGAATCCATGCAGACACTCTGCCTCCGGATTGCAGTGGAGCTGCTGACACCGCCGCATCAGACGGGATCCGATACGGCAGTGTCATGTTCACACTAATCTTATGAAAACGCCCTGCGGTCTTAAGCTTCCGTGCTCCAATCCGTTCGCGAACAGGCAGTTCTCCGGCTCCGGCAGTCCCCGCTCCCCTGTCCGCACCGGTTCCTCCCCGGCGTTAATGCAGACCTCCAGCGTTTTTGTCCTTCTTTTTTTTTCTTATAATAGTGCAGCAATCTGGAATCCTCCCTGACATCCCATACCACTTTTCCGCTCCTCGTCTGCGGATACTGTCTGCGCATCGCAATCAGCCGCTTTACCTGTCCGGTCAGCTCCGCAAAGCTGCCCGCATCGATCTTCCCACGGCATGCACTTCCGGTTCGCCTTTGTTCCGCCTCCGTCCATGCCGATCTCGGTGCCGTAGTAAATGCCCGGCGCGCCCTGCATGGTAAACAGAACCGTAAGCTGTGCCAGAAACGTATCCGCATTTCCGTGACATCTCTCCATCAGACGGTCCGTATCATGGGAATCTAACAGATTAAACAACACCCGGTTCACCTGCTCGTAGTACATGCTGTAACACTGGTTGATGCCATGCATAAAATCCGTTCCGCTCTGTGCCGCATCTGCCCAGAAGTTATTCACACACGCCAGAAACGGATAGTTCATCGTCGAATCATACTCGTCGCCGAGCAGCCACGGAAAAGAATCATGCCAGATCTCGCCGAGCAGGAAAAGCTTGGGATTGCACTTTTTCAATTCCAGACGCAGATGTTTTAAAAATGCATGTGAAATCTCATTGCCGACATCAAAACGGATTCCGTCAACCTTCCAGTCACATACCCAATGCTTTGCAATGCCGGTCAGATACTCCATCACATCCGGCTCGCTGGTATCAAATTTTGGCATATTATCGACAAACGCAAAGGAAAAATAATCTCCCCGCTTCGTCGCATGGGTCTGTGCATCGATCGGCCAGCGGTTCACGCAGAACCAGTGATAATAGTCGGACTGCGGTCCCTTTTCCAGCACGTCCTGCCAGAGCGCGCACTTCGCTCCGCAATGATTGAATACCGCATCGATCATCACACGAAGTCCCAGCGCATGCGCCTCATCAATCAACGTCTTCAGTTCTTCCTCCGTGCCGAGATCCGGTTCCACGCTGTGGTAGTCGATCGTGTCATACCGATGGTTGGAATCCGACCACAGAATCGGATTTAAGTAGATGCCTCCGACGCCAAGGTCTGCAATATAGGCAAGGCGGCTGCGGATTCCCGCCAGATCACCCCCGTAAAACTCCTTCCATGTCGCATCCTCCTGGCATGCCCACTCGCGGCAGGAATGACGCTTTTCTTCCGGATTTTTTCTGCAGAAACGATCCGGGAAAATCTGATACCACACGATATTCTCCGCCCATTCCGGCACCTTCATAATGTCCGCCCGGTTCATCCACGGATAGATAAAACGCTGGATCATCCGGTCCGCAGGAAAATTCTCTCCTGCTTTCACAAATCCATCCTCATACAGGCAGACGCTCTCCCCGCCGCCGTTGATCTCAAAATGGTACTTGACCCTGCGGTACGCCGGTGTAAGGACGGCACTGTATACATTTCTGTGCGCCAGTTCCCGCTCCAGTTCCATCGGCACCCGCTCGCCCTGCCAGTTCTGCTCATTTTCGGCAATCCCGGCGGAATACGGGTCGCCCGCCCAGAGGATCACCTCGTCCACATCTTTTCCTGTCTGAATACTTATTTTTAAATGTCTCTCATCAAGCGGATAGCAGTCTAAAAAATACGCCCGATGTGTGATTTCTGCCAGATTCATAGTTTTTCCCCCTGTACAAATTTCCTGCAGATCTCCTGTCAGCTGCTCCGGAAACTCCGGATTTCTTTTTCTATGCACAGTATATCCCTGCGGAGGGATTTTTTTCTCACACTATCAATCACCTAACTTGTACAAAACAATCATTTTTCTTTCACTTTATCACCGCATCCGGCCGGAAAGCAGTTCACTTCCCTTTTCGTAATCCAGATTCTCATATGCCGCATACAATTCTGTCAACAGTTCCCGTTCCTCCGCTGTCAGCCGGATCCGCGCAAACCTGGAAAATCCCTGCTCCAATCCCGTTTAAATCAAACGCATCAAAAAGCTTCCTAAGCTGCGCCAGAATCTGCTGCTTTTCCTCCGGCGTTCCCTCAGCTGTGGCTGCGTCTTCCCCCTGTATCTCCTGTGGCAGATTCTTTAATTCATCCTCGACACTCTCTAACGTGTGCCGGATCGTCTCCAAAAAACTGTGTCATATGTTTTTCCAGATACCGGATATTTTCTGTCTTTGCCGCCATTTCCATGATTTCCGCACTCTCACTTAACGCCTGCCTGCCGATCTGCTGGCTGGCGCCCTTGATTCCGTGCACTTTCGTTCCGAACAGCTCCAGCTGCTCCGGCACATAGCCCGGCAGTTCCGCAGAAAGCGGTCCCGCCTCCTGTAAAAACGTCTGCAGGATCCGGCGGTATGCCCCATGGTTCATCTGCGCGTGAAGCAGGAAATCCCTGCGCTCTGCGACAGGCAGATAAGTCTCAATGACTTTCTTTAGCTCTGACACATCGATCGGCTTGTCGAGATATGCTGCAAATTCCGGCATGTCCTCCCGCATCTTTAACTCCGCAGAAATATCCGCCGTCATGAGCACCATCGGGGCATCGCAGAACTTCCGGATCTCCTTCGCCGCCTCATCGCCGTTTTGTCCCGGCATCCTCTGATCCAGAAAAATCAGCTGATACTCCGTCCGCGCTGCCGCCTCCACAGCTTCCTTTCCGTTGCACACAAAGTCCAGCATAAACTGCCACGGCGCTGCCAGTTCCCGGAAAATCTCCTGATTGATCCGCATATCATCCGCGAGCAGAACGCGTGCCCCCGGATAGATCCATGTCGGCCGGATCCGCTCCGTATAGACCACCGACTCGCGCAGCAGACTGTCCGTCGTATAGCTCACCGCATCATGCAGGGCGCTTCCGCACACCTTCTGCCGGATTTTCACGGTAATCGTAGTTCCCCTGGCACCGTTGCTCTCGGCGCGGACACTGCCGCCCATACGGCTTGCAAGTTCCTTTACAATGCTTAAGTCCCAGTCCGGTTCCCGTCTGTCCGCTCTCCGCCGCATAGCTCACATATGAATCAAATCCCTGCCGCAACTGTTCGCTTGTCATTCCGGCGCCGGTGTCCGACACCCTGCAGCGGACCATCACATCCGAAGAATCCCGGATTGCCTCACAGGTAATCACGCAGCGGATCTCGCCCTCCTCCGTGAACTTGACCGCATTTGTGAGCAGATTCTGCAAAATCTCCCGGACGCGCATAGCATCCCCATACATTTTCTCCGGGAATTCTCCCTGTATACAGGCCTCAAACCACACCCGCTTTGACTGCAGATTGATGACACACATGTGTGCCACCTCCTCGAGCACCTGATCCAGCCGGTAGCGCTCCGCCGCCAGTTCAAACTTTCCTGCTTCGATTCTGGAATAGTCAAGGATCGCATTCACCTGTTCTACAAGGCTGTTCCCGGCTCCCTTGATGCGAAGCAGGAGTGCACGGTCACTCGCTGTGAGTTCCTTGCGGCTGCTTAAAATATCCGTGATTCCGATGATGGCGTGCAGCGGACTTTTCAGGTCATGGCTCATCTGCGCGAGGAAATCACTTTTCCGCGCCGTCTGCGTCTCCGCTTTCCCCTTCAATGCCTGCATCAGCTGCGTCTCTTTTTTCGGGCTGGTAATATCCCATGCACCGAGAATATATCCGCGGAGTCTCCCGGAATAATATACCGGCGTGCACTGACACTGATAATACTGTCCGTTCTTCTCGATCTCCCGGCTCTTTTTTCCCTCCTGTATGGACTTCGCCAGCTCCTCCGCCTCCTGCATGTATCCGCGGTGCCTGTGGCTGTCTCTCTCATACAACTGCATCGGACCCGCAAACAGACTTCTGCCGCTGCGGTTCGCATCAACGCAATAAAAATTGGTATCCAGCAGTACCACTGCCGTATCCGAGTCATCGTACAGCCGCTCGCGCAGAAGCTCGCCCGTATCCATCAGCTGATCCGTCTGGATCAGATAATGGGAACCGCACCGCAGACACCAGTTGTAGCTGCCAGCATCAGAAGATTGCCCGGAATAGTAAAAAACTTTTTCCGCGCACATCGCTGCTGCATTCACGAGCAGCACAATATAGAGCAGATTGGCAATCTGATGCTCATGCATGGTCAGGGAACGGCGCAGATAGGCGTAGGTCCCCATTGCAACGATCGCCGCCGTACATCCGATTAAGTAAATTCTGAAATAAATGTGATAGATTTCCGGCTGCCGGTAGCGCATAAAAACAATCACATTCAGCGCGAGCAGCACACAAAACATAATCCACTGCACCCGTAGGGGATATGGATTTTCAGAAAATCCATGATATAGATAAGAATCAGATAAAGCACCTGAATTAAGAGCATGTCCTTCAAACGCCCGAACAATTCTGTCTGTCCGGTGAGCGTAAGGACAACCTGATAGAAATTATATACACCGATCAGTCCGACCAGCAGCGGCAGCAGCCTGTGCTGTCTGGAATATGCAACCGGAAGTGGCATATTCCTGCAGTACATACAGCGTATAACAAAGACATATTATCTGAACCAATAATATCATTCAATCTCACTCCGCCCCATCAGAATCCTCTTGATCTCTGTCTTGACAAAGACCGGCTTGTACGGTCTTACAATGTAACCTGCCGCGTCCAGATTCCGGCACAGCGTGACCGTCTGTCTGTCGCAGAGCGCCGTGACGAACAGGATCGGCACCGTGTGATCCGTCATCTCCATAATGCGTTTGGCCGTCTCGATGCCGTCCATCTCCGGCATATCGATATCCATCAGCACCAGATCCGGCGCCGGATGTTTTTTCAAATACAGCAATGCCTGGTAACCGGATTTCATCAGGATGACATCATATAACGGCTCTAAAATGCCACGCAGCATCTGCAGATTCGTCTTCATATCGTCCACAACCATGATCCGGCAGCGTACCGGCGGCCGTATCATCTCGTTGCGCTCCTTTTCTGCCTCTTCCGTGGAGAAGCCGGATTCCGTCTTCATACGCAATGTAATATGGTAGTTCGCTTCGTTGGACAGATCCAACAGTTCCCCGTCCATCAGACGCAATACGGGTCTTAAATTATGTACGCCAAAATTCTCATAGATGATGGCTTCTCTTCCATCGGAAAGCGTAACCATCGTTCCCTTCGGATAGAGCGGCACATACTTTTAGAAGTGTCTCCACTACCTCGCGGTCAAACATGATGCCGCAGCCGCCCATCAGATACTCTGTCGCCTCGTACGGTGCGTATGGCTCCTTGTACGGGCGCCTGGACGTAAGTGCATCATAGACATCCGCCACGTGCAGAATCCTGGTAAACATCGTCTGCTGCGCGCCTTCCAGCCCGTCCGGGTATCCGCTTCCGTCCACATTTTCATGGTGATGCAGCACGGCCTCCTTGATATGCGCAGAAATATCCCACCGCTCACTGATAATCTGGTACGACAGTGTTGCGTGGGATTTCATAATCAGATATTCTTCCTGTGTCAGACGTCCCGGCTTGTTTAAGATCTCATCCGGGATCTGCAGCTTTCCGAGGTCATGAAGCAATGCCGCAGTCACAAGATGCCCCAACTCCACTTCACTCATCCCCATACCCATTCCAATGACGCCGCAGTATACCGCCACGTTCACAGAATGTGCGTAAGTGTAATCGTCGTAGCTTCTTAAGTCCGTAAGATCAAGAGACACATTTCCGCAGGATAAAATCTCCTCCACCATGCGTCTGGCAATCAACTTACATCCGTCAATGTCGCAGGCACGGATGCGCTCCTGTCCCTCCTGCCTTAACTGCGGCGTAATCACACTCTCAATCGTGATGCCCTCTGAAAGTTTATCTTCTATATATATACCGTCGAATCCGTAAGCTTCCAGTTTTTCCAGATAGCTCTCCGTCAATTCGCAATGGCAGCCAATCAACGTTCTTCCGACGGAATCATAAAGGTCGGCTGCAAGAACCATGCCCGGTTCTGCCTCCCTGAGTGGTACATAACGCATAACATTCCTCCTACCTTTCACTGTACCAAGCCGACCTCATAAAGTCAATGAAACTTTTGACCTTATTTTCTAGGATTCGACAGAAACCACCTCGTAATCCTGATCCTCAACCGCCTTCTTTAAGACCTCATCCGCCACGTCGCTGCTAAGCGTCACAACCGCGTTTCCTGCCTCGTGGCTGACTACAGCCTCCTGCACGCCTTCTACCGCTTCGAGTAGCAATACGTAACTGAACGAAGTACAATTGA
>VOFJ01003045.1_pt1 | contig 46114 bp, 53 predicted proteins | sample 5384081 | NCBI WGS metagenome assembly VOFJ01 (sample SAMN12384729, study PRJNA508395) | human gut metagenome | isolation source: healthy gut I | host: Homo sapiens
TCCGACGATCACCCAGTCCGTGGCAGCCCTTCCTCGCCCGGATGCAGCGGCCCGGTCATAGGTTCCGCCTGGTCTTGTGGTGTTCGGAGAAGAAGTAGGGCTGTCCCTCCTCCGTGGCCATCGTTCCGGCCCACCAGAGTTGTCCCGGCAGGGGAAGGGCTGCTTGTCCAGTTCGAACACCGCTGCGGGTTCTTGGTCAGAACAGATGGTTACAGCGCTTGCGGCGCCGCCAGGCATGCGTCAGCACACCTCCACGATCCAGCGGTGGGCACCCATGCTCCAAGATCGCCATGGATCCGACAAAGATCTTCACGCGGCTGCTGCTTTCTGGCCATGCCCCAGGCGGTATCTGTGGAACGTCGGCGGCATGAAGCCAGAACTTGGGTAAGGGGGCGTTGACTGCCTTTCCCGTTCTTCTGAACCACCAGCAGCGGCCCCTCAGTTCCGGCAGATCGCGCCAAAAAAGTTGGCCAGTGTTTTCTTCCCGCCCTTGGTCCATCCCCGTATCAGGTGGCGATCTGCCTGGCATAGCAGTATGGGCATCCCGTGCCGGCAGCCCGTCACCGGGTTCCATGACATGTCCGCCCAGTCGATTTTCGTGTTGTCCATGCTGTTCTCCTCTCTATTCCTGCGGCGCATTTCCGCAGGTTCTTGTGCCAGCAGAGGGAGCGCATCTCCGCCCGCACCGGACGCACCTGCAGGCGGCGTCCGCGTCCGTCAGGTTCGTTTTGTAGTTCCACTTGGTCCCGCACTCCGGGCACTCGAACAGCGCCTGCGCCAGCATCCGCAGCGGCGTCACATGTCCGCACTCCCGGCAGGTGCTCTCTGTGGTTTCGCCCCTGGCATTGTAGGCATAGATCTTCCCGCAGTTCTGGCACTTCACCAGCAGGAACCCCCGGTAGCCCTCCTCGACCTCTTCCTTTTTGTTTTCCGGGGCGGGGGCGGCCGGCTCCGGCGGGGCCTTTTCTTCAATACCCCCCCCGCCGTTTTCGGCGGCTCCAGATGCCGCTTTACGCTGCGCAGAATGGCGCGGACCAGTTTCTCGTCGTCCGGCAGTTCGATCTGCCGCTCCGTCTCCCAGCCGGCCTCTCGACTCTTTATGTAGATCAGCATGGTTATACCTCATTTCCCCAGGCGTCCCAGCCTGGCACACGTTCTCTTGCGAACAGTTCAATCTCGGCACATCCCCCAGCAGACGGACGATCCGCTCCCGGACTTCCGCCGGCTTTCGGCTGTGCCGTTCCACCGGCGCCTCTATAACCTGCTGGACGCCGTGGCTCTTTAACCTGCCGGGCCTTGGTCCCCGGCGTAGTCCCCAGGAGGCACACCTCCGCATTCGCTCCTGGTGTAGGCGCCCATACCCCAGAAGTTTCCGCCGTTCTTGCGGTTCTTCTTGATCCCACACAAAGGCGGCGTCCGGTATTCAAATCCCCAGGCCTCCATGACGCGCAGCGCCTCCCGGATGTTCGGAAGGTCGCCCAGAGAAGGCAGACAGCATACCCCCCCCACATATTTTTTTTTCACCGGAAGGGCGCAGATCTCCTCCGTTGTCATGGTGTCGTAATTGAGGCCGACGCAGCGCCGCGTTTCCCCCTTGGCCCACCTTTCTGCCTGCTTAACTCAAGGCGGGTCCGCGTAGATGATGTTGTACGTTTTTGTCCGGGAAGTTCGTCTCGTCCACGATTACCTCACCGCCCCATGGCCCGCAGAGCGGCCTCCTGCTGCTCGGTGAGGTCCGAAAAATCCTCTCCCGCCGTTCCCACGATCAGGATCGGCCCCACAAAGGAGACACCGCAGATGGTGGTGTTGTAGGGCATCCTTTGATCCGCCCCCTCCTCGTTGCACAGGACGCAGGCATCCGCCCATAGCGTGACAGCCTCCAGGTGGCCGCCCACCGCCTTTTGCAGCGGCTCCAGTTCGTTCTGGATCTCCGTGACCGTCCATCCTTCTCCCGGCCTTTTTATGAGAGATCTCACTTTTTCTCCTCCTCTTTTTTCAGTTCCGCCCTGGCCTTCGATAGCAGCCAGGACCGGATGCACTTTTCGCAGGTGCTCTCGCAGACATATACCCTGTGGCACTTCATTGGGGTATCGTAGCGGCACAGTCCGTCCGCCTGCATGATCCGCGCCGCGATCTTCACGGCCCGCTGTTCCACGCTCTCTTTCTTCATGTTCCCTCCAGCCCCAGCCACCAGGTCGGGTTATTTCGCTCCGCTTGATGGGGGCACACCCTGGGGCAGTCCTCGTAGGGGCATCCGGCGCAGAACGTCTCCTGAAATGCCTTGTCCCACGGCGCGTCCACCACGTTCAGCCGCGCCAGCGCGGCGCCCAGTATTTCCGGCGACACGGTGATCCGTTCAAAGATCGTCCGCGGCCGCAGGGTGCGCCGCTCCTCCTCGTTCTCAAAAACCGCTAACCGCTGCACAAGGGTCTCTTTCGTCGCTGCGCCCAGTACCCGGTCTTGATCCCGTTCACACGCTCATGCGTCAATCTCTCCACGAACATCACACCTCCCGATCCGGCAGTCCTTCCTGGGCTGCCCGGCATCTACATGATGATAACGAACTGCAGCCTTCCTCGTTTTCTTTCATCCACTCCGCCACACTTTGCAATTCCGTCCGGCGGAGAGAACCTACCGGCCCGTCCTTTGTCCTTTGGTACGACACATCGTAGTAGCATTCCCGTGCTTCATTCTCCATGCCTTCACTCCTCCCGGTCCACCAGCGGCTCGTCCTTGTCCCCGTCAAACAGGCTCACATTGGCCACCGGATCTTCCGTGTCGATCTGGTTCTCCCGGTCCAGGCCGGCGATATACAGGATCTTCTCCTCGTTGGCTCTGGAGAACCGGCCCGGCGCGATGTATACGGCGTAGTCTCCCCAGAAGAACATGCCCAGGTGCCCGTTCCCGGTCATAAAGGCGTCAACCTCCAGGCCCTCCGCCTTGAAGTCGATTAGTTTCAGCAGTTCCAGGTCAAAGGCGTATACCTTGCCCTCCTCCGTCTGATACAGTTGCCACCGTTCCCGGAAGATCACCGGGATCTGCCGCATCCGCACGCCGCCTCCGTTCAGCGCATCCAGGCTGTCGCTCCTGGTGTCTGCGATGCTCTCCAGCATGGTCTGGTTGGGCTGGTTCTTCTGTACGGTCACGGCGTCCATGGGCATATAGCCCACGTCCCCGACGATCTGCACGGCCGCCGCCTTCGGCAGATCCTCCGCCTGGCAGCGCACGGCCCAGGTCGCGCCGTTGATGATGATCTCATTCCTCTGCCAAGATCTGGACAGGCCCTCCACCTTCCGGCGTACCTGGATGATGGAATAACCGCTGTTCTTGTAAGCGGATTTCAGGATCTTGCACAGGCCCTTCTCACTAATCATGTCTCACACTCTCTTTCTGCCCGGCCGGTTTCTCTCCTTGCGTTCAGGCAGCCAGCCACAGCGCATATTACAGTCCTTCGCACATGCTGCGCAGCATGTGTATGGTTCCCCGCAGTAAAGGCCGCCCCGCAGTGGCCGGACGGGCTGCGTCCTGTCTTGCACGCCTTATTCATGGCCAGCCGCCCCGCCTCTTCTCTTCTTTGCCGGCTGTCTGGGCTTTCCTTTTGCCTCCGAGGCTTTCCCGATCCGCTCGCAGGTGCACTCCCTGGCAACCGATGTCCAGGGAACGCCCCAGATCCTGGCCGCCCCGCTGATAGCCCGCAGCCGGTCGATTGCCTCCACCTGTACCTCTCCGTGTTCCGGGTGTTCTACCCGATAAAGGTATCGCGCTTTCTCCATAGATGCCTTCCTCCTGTCTTGGTTTTCAATGTGCATATATGAACGTGGCGGCGCTTTCCCACGTTGCCGACGGGTTCCCGCGACGCCCCCGGCGGGGCGTTTCGGACTGTACCCAGCAGTCCCTCGTCAGGCGGGTTTATTTCCAGTTGTACTGGTAGCAAAAAGAGTGGCCCCCGATGATCCCCCACAGGTTTCCGTTTTCCGGTTCCCTGGAGAAGTACACCACGTCCAGCGGCAGCACCGGCTCCCCGTACAGTGCGGCGTCCACCGCCGCATACTGCTCCGCGCCCGGTTCCGCCTTGTCGATGTAGGGCGCCGTGGTGAACTGCTGCGGGTTCTCCTGGTGGATCACATCGGCTATCCGGTCCGGGAAGTTCTCCGCGGCCACCCGGTTCAAAATGACCTCCGCCACCGCCTGCTGCCCTTCGGCCGGCTCGCCCCTTGCCTCCAGATAGACGACGCGTGCAATCAGTTCCCGCTCGTCCGCGCTGATGGGGGCGTACCGGCTCTCCGGTTCCTCCTGGGGTTCTTCCGCCACCGCCAGGGTGAGCACCGGCGCCGGGTTCGTGGTGCTGATCTCCTGTGCCGGTTTCTCGGAGCGCGCGTCGCTGCCGGCGGCCAGGACAGCCGCAGTCAGCACTGCAGCGGCCGTCAAGATCCCCAGTACCAAGCACACACGGCTCCAGAACCGCCTGCGGCGGAGACGCAGCCGTTCCACCCTGGTCATAGGGCGGTGGATGGTGACGGTAAAGAACCTCTGCTCCATGGCTATTCCTCCTTCATCGCCGGTACTGTCAGCACGGTCGCCAGCAGGGCCAGTACCTCGACAGGGTTCACACCCACCAGCGCGGCATACTCCCGCAGAAGGACCGCCAGGCCGTTCAGCGCGGCCGACGCGCTGGACGCCTCAATCTTCCGCCGGAAGGTTTCGCTGCCCGCCTTCTTCTCCAGCGTGATTGTTACCTCCGCAGCCACAGCCTCCCGGATGGCCGCCTGGTTCGCCTCGTAGAGGACGTCTTTCTGCTCCCGGTTCTCGCGCTCGCAGTCGCAGACCTCCCCATGATCCAGGGCAGCCCCGCACTTCTCGCACACTTTGTACTTCGCCATAATCGTCTCCTCCTTACTTTCGCGCGGCCGGGCGGCGTCCACGATTTCGCAGGTTCGCCTGGTACACCGCCTGTCCTTTTTCCGGGTCGTATTTGGGCCGCTTGTTCTGGTCCAGTTCGCCGGTGTCTCCCCGTTTCAACTCCTGATAGATGGCAGCAGGGGAGAACCCCAGTTCAACCGCGATGTTCACAGCGCCGTCTCCGGCTGCCCATCTTTCCGCCAGAACCCGCCTGTCCCGCAGGGTCAGCGTCCTTTGCTTGCTCATGTTTTTTCACCTCGTTTCTCGCCGCTCCGCCACGGCATGCAAAAAAATAATGCAGAAAAAGGCGGTTAAACCTTTTCTGCATTTAATGTACTATCTCACGCTTGAAAAAGTCAAGAGATAAATGTGGAAAAAGGTAAAAAATTTTTAGGTGTTCTGGCCGACGTTTTCCATGGCCGCCATGAAGGCCCGCCTTGCCGTTGTCCACCCCAGTCTTTCCCGCGGGTAGTCGTTCATCCACGCCTCGATCTCCTTCACGGTCCGGCGCGTCAATTTTGAGAAGTCGGTCCCTTTCGGAAGGCGCCGCCGGATCATGCGATTTCCCACCTCGTTACTTCCTCTCTCGTAGGCGGAGTACGGATGGCAGTAATAGATATGGGTTCTGGCCCTGGCCCGCTCACAGGACGCCTCCATGCCGGCGCAGTCCGCGAACTCGCTGCCGTTGTCTGTGGTAATGGTCTTGAACATTTCCTGGAACCGGCGCGCCCCAAATCTCCGCTCCAGTCGATCCAGGGCAGCGACAACGCTTGCGGTTGTCCCGTCTTTCATCAACTCGATCAGTTCAAACCTGGTCATTCTTTCCGTGAGTACCAGCAGCCGTTTTTTTGACTTTTTGCTCGATACAACGGTGTCCATTTCCCAGTGTCCAACGTCCTCGCGTCTGCTCACGCTTTCCTCCCTGTTTTCGATGCTGTCACCGCTCGGCAGTCTGGCCTCCCTCACCCTACGGTAGGTATTCTTTTTCTTCCCCCGCATGGGAAGGTCCTTGTTGGTCAAGCGGCGGAACACCCCCTTTGTGATGTATGAGTACAGCGTCCACTCGGAGATCTCCACCGAGAAGATCCGCCCCTCCTCCTTGATTTTCGCCAGGGCAGCCGCCGGGGAATAGTGGTCATTGATGATCTTGTTCTCTATGTACTCTGCCAGGTCGTGGTCGTTCCCGATTTTTAGATCTGGTCCCTTCGCCTGCAGGTTTTCCTGGTACTTCCTTTGCGCGGTTTCCGGGCAGTATACCTCCACGTCTACCAGTTCCGTCGTCATCTGCTTTGTCATGCCGCGGCGGATTTCCCGGTATATGGTGGAGTTATGCACATGCAGCGCATCGGCAATCTCCCGTACAGATCGCTTTTCTTTCAACATTTTCTCGATTTTCAGTCTGTCCTTCCACCGAAGATGGCTAAAGCGTCTTTCTCCCATTTTCCCGGTCCCCTTTCGCAAATTTTATGTTAATAAACCATAAAAGCATGGAATTTGTCAATACCCATTCCGGGCAGATAGTACAAATCCCACAGGCTTATAGCCTGTGGGATAATTTTTTTACTTCCCGTTTTCCTCTCCGGTCAGTAGCCAGTCCGACGTGACGCCCAGCACTTCCGCTAAAGCCCACAGTTCGTAGTCCTGAACCATCCTTGCCCCGCTCTCAATCCTGCTAAGGGCATCCTGCTCCAGCAGTACACCCTCTGTCTGGACCTTTGCGGCCAGGGCCGCCTGGGACAGGCGGAGGCGCAGTCTGCGCATCCGCACCCGCTCGCCCGATATATTTCTCCGTCCTTCAAAGTCGTTTGCCTTCATGCGCTCCCTCCCTCACAATTTTATGGGAATACGTCGTAATTTATTTGACTTTACCATGAAATCCAGGTATGATTATGGTAATATCCCATAAAAAGCGAGAAAAAGGCAGGTGTATCGCATGAAGGTTTTTATCTGGCTTGGCTGCATCGCGGTCTATTCCATTGTCGTTTCCGCTCTCAACCTCTCCGGCGTCGGCCTTGGCGGTGTCCCCGTTGCCCTTCTGGCTGTTTTCTTGATTTTTCTGCCGGCTCCCGCTCTTTGCCGGTTCCTGGACCGCCGCCGGCAGCGGCGCCTGGTGGCTGCTGCTGATCCGCCGGCTCCGGCGCGGGATCGCCGTCCTTTTCCGGTCGAACGGGTTCATGCCTTGCTCCAGTCACGCCCCTTCCTGGTGGCATGTTCTATTGCCCTCCTGGTTTGCTCGTTCTTGGCCGGCGGTGTTGTGTGGAGCGAGGCCGAAGGGCAAAAGTTGTGGGACGCCGCCTGTATTGTCGGCCGGGAGGAAGGGTACGACGACGGATATTCCGACGGTTTGGCGGCCGGGTATAGCGACGGGTATTCGGACGGAGAGAAGGCGAACCTGGAGGAACTTACGTTTTATCGGGATAATGCGGTTCTTGTCACCTTGGGCGGGGATAGGTACCACCGCTGGGGCTGCTACCACATCTCCGGCCGGCGATACTTGATTTACAACGTGGGGCTGGCTGAATTGCGAGGCTATACCCCCTGTCTTGACTGTTGGGAGAGGTGAGGCTTTATGGCAGGTGAATATGAGGATTACAAGCGGAACGGGGACGAGATCCGCAGAGACGAGGCGCGCAAGTATGGGTTCTGGTATCGTCCAAAGATTCCGCTATGGAAAACGATCTTGAAGGCCTCCTATTGGTTATCTACCCCCGCGCTCGGTCTGGCGGCAATCATTGGGTTTTCTGTTGTGGGTGGTGCCGCGGCCGGGCTTATGATGCTCGGCGGCCTTCTTCTCGTGTTTGTGGTAATCCCTTTCTTGTGCTGGCTCATAAAAAGGCATATTGGTTTATGAAAGAAGGCCAGAGGCGCAAGCCTCCGGCCTTCTCTTTATCCCAGCCGCGGCAGGGAGATGGTGGGAAGGTCTGCGCCCTCCGCCGTCTGTCCCAGTCTTGGCAGTTCTATGGTTTCTTCCTCGTCTCCAGCGTGCAGGGCATTATAGACCTGCTGCCCGGTGATGGTGTCATAGGGGTTGTTTGTCGCCTTCCAACTCCTGTTCTGCAGTTGCCAGAGGACAGCCCGCTCCTGCAGCGTCAGCCCTTGAATGGCACTGATAGCCCGCGTTGCCTCCTCCTGGCTCGTGTTTCCGTTTTCGTCGATCCTGGCCACATTCTCCCGCGCCTGAATATACTGCGCAGGGGTAACGCCGAACTCATAGCCGGTTTGCACCTTGGCATACTCGCTCTCGCCCATGAGGGTACCCAGGGCGGTTAATTGCTCTTGGTCAGACAGGCCGGACGTCACCACTGCCTGGTACCGCTGCATATTGCTTACTGTGTCGGCGCCCTTCTCCGGCTCCAGGCCGGCGAAGATCTCCGTGAGATGGTAGGCGCTCTCCACGTCCAGCCCCGCCCCGGTCAATGCGGCGTACCGCTCGGCCTGGGCCGGGATGATGGAGAAAAAGGCCAGTTGCTCCTTGATGGCCGCCGCCTGGTCCTCCTGGTACCACTCGTCCGCCCATCTCGCAAGTTCCGTTGCCTTCTCCGTTGCCCTCATGGTCTCGTCCGCATCCAACTCGGCGTAGCGGTCGTAGGCGTCCATCACCTCGTCCCAGGTCATGCCGGTACCCATAAGGGCCTGGAACTTCTCCGCCCGGCTGTCCGCGCCGGTTAGTCCCTGGTACAAGGTCAGTTTCTGCTCGTCGGTCAGGTTCAGTGCTCGGATAATGTCTCGTTCCTGCTTTCCCTTCTCCAGGGAGGACAGGGCCTCGTCCCCGTTCACTGCCCGGTAGTCCTGGATGCCCCGGTACAGTTCCATCCCGTCGGCTCCGGCGCTCACCAAGTCATTGTAAAGCCGTGTCTGTGCAGCGGACAGGCCGCTTTCCCCAGAGGCGTAAAACTCGTTCGTCTCCTCCAGGGCGGAGTTTCCGAACATGAGTGCCCGCACCACGTCGAAGAAATCTCCCTCCACCGGGTACTGCAGCCGTGCCCCGTCTCCGTAGCCACGGTATCGTCCGCCGCGCAAAATGGTTGTAAGCCCCTGGGCCGTTTTGGTCGCCTGCCTGCCTCCCGGCAGGAACTCCGCCGCTGCAGCGCCCAGGGCAGCAAGGGTTTCCATGGATAAAAGGCCGTCGTTTGCGATGGCGTTTACGATCCCCTCTCCGGCGCCGTAGAGATCCGGCAGCGGCAGGGTCTCGTCGCCCAGGCCCAGCAGGCCCGTCACGTTCCGCAAATAGGGGATGTCGTTGGAGACGTTGTAGGATAGATCCTCCGCCGCCGCGGCCCAGTCGAAGTCTCCGCCCAGGACGGCCGGATCTGTGTCAAACAAGCGCTCTCCCGTCAGCCGCTCCCAGCCATTGTCCATGACCGTCCGCAGCCACTCGTTTGTGGTCAGCCCCTCGCCGCTGGCGATGAAGTTTGCCGAAAGGCCCAGGATGTCGAAGGGGGCCGGCGTTCCTCCGTAAGTCTCCTCCGCCGCCCGGTTCAGCAGGAACGCGGCCAGCAGCATTTTTCACAATGACGCCGGCCAACGCCCCGGCCGCGGCAGCCTTTCCTCTGGTCCGCTCAATGGCCCGGAAGTCCCGCGGCAGATCTTGGGTCAGATGCTCCCAGGAGTTGATTGCCTCCACCTGGAACACATTGACCATCTGGGCCACCGGGTTTTTCGCCTCGAAGGCCAGCGGCCGGGAACCCTTGGCCCGGCTCCCCATGACGCTCTTGCCCCAGGCATCCGCCGCCTTCATGGCCTCCCGCTCGCTTTTCCCGGCACGGATCTCCTGCAGGTACCGGCCCCGGACGGCTACCGTTGAAACAAATCCGTCCATGAACTCCGCCGGCTTGAACAGGGCGGTTACTACCATGTCCGCCGGATCTGTCACCAGGTAGTCAATGCCCTTCTTTCCTGTGAGGAAGTCGCTCTCCTGCGCCCATCCGGCCCGGCGCAGTTTTCCGCTCCAGATGTCCGCGATGGCCTGGGCCGTGTTTCTGGTTCCCAGTTCCGCGAAGATCTGCGGCAGTTGTGCCGTCTGGTTGAGGGCAGAGGAGAGGTTGCCGGCTACCTGTGCCCGCCCGAAGGCCCGCACCAGTTTGTTTCCCAGGTTGAGGACCGTCCGGCCGGAGGAGTATTCCCATCCGCGGTCCGCCATGCTCTGCTTGCCGGCCAGGATATTTGCGTAGTTGTCCAGATAGGACACCAACTCGCTGTACTTGGTGGTCCTTGTGATGTCCTCGTACAGTTTGTCCACATAGTCGTCCATGGCCTGGCTGATGTCCCCCGGCGTCATGGCGCTGGTGGGAGAGATCACATCATGGTCCCGCAGGAAGGCCGCTTTGTCGTCTGTGTTCCGGTACCGCAGTTCCTCGGCCCAGGACAGGTTCTCCCGGATCTCGTCCGGGGCATAGGTCCGCCGGAAGTAGTTGGCCGCCTGGCGTACCCGCATAATATCGTCCGTGTGATACAGGACGTCGCTCATGTAGTCCACATAACTCTCTCAAAGGCTGTGGCGATGTCGTACTCGGTGATGTCGCTGGTCCGCTGCAGGAAATAGGGGTTCCACCGCTTGTTGGGCCGGTAGTCCGCCGTCAGTCCCGCGATGGAGGACGGCAGCCGGGTCACGTCTGTATTGATCCCCATGGCCTGCAGGGATTTGTTCAGCAGGTTCTGGTTGCCCTCTGGCTGGATGTGGGGTGCATATCCCTTGATAAAGCCGATGGGTTCATACCCGTGGGCCACCAGGAAATCGTTGATTGCCTCGTAGAACTGGTCGAAGAGTTCTGTGTATTTCTTGATGGCGTTCTCCACCTTCACATTGTCCACCCGGCCGCTCTCCAGGATCTCCTGTGTCTCCAGCCACCGGCTGTACTTCTCCGCCAGACGCCGCTGCTCCCGGTCCAGGCTGAACTCCTTGGCAGCGTCTCCGGCGTCCTCTCCGTTTTTGATGTTCTGCGCCGCGTTCTGGATCGCCTCCGACATTTCCATGCCGGCCACCATCTCGCCCACGGCCCGTCCCTCGATCACCTGCTGGACAACGGCCCGCTCCTCTTTGGTCAGCCGCGTGGTTTTCCCTGTACTGTCCTCGAAGGCCCGCACCTCGTCGTGCATCCGGTTTCTGAACCGGATCCGCTCCGCCTCGTTTACCGCCACCGGGTCAAAGATGGCCGCGTTGATGGCCGCGCCCCGCTCGTCCCCGAAAATGTGCAGCATGTTCCGCTCCGGGGTCCTGTGGTTCAAGACGATGGACCTGGAGGGTTTGAAGGCGTCGCTGTCCTTGAACAGTTCCTGCATCTTCTCGGACAGGGCCTTATTGATGTCTGTGCGCTGCTGCCGGATCAGATCCGCGGACACCGCCCGCTCGGCCCAGTAGTAGTCCGCCAGTTCCATCACCTTGTCTGCGTCCATGGTGGGCGGGATGTCCTCCTGGGAGTATACCCCCGCCGCCACGCCGGAGGCGAAGTTCCGCTCCGCCGCCGTGGCGTTCAGCCGGCGCTCCGCCCGGCGCATCTCCTTTCGGATAGACTTTGCCGCACGGTCGCTTTCGATCAGGGAGGGGATAAAGTCGTAGATGCCTACGCTGTTCTCCACCTTCACCCCCAGGCGCTCCAGGGCCGGCGTCCCGGTGAAGTCATCCTTGGAGATATTCTTCATCCGCTCCGCCTTCTCCTGGGCGGCCCTCTGCTCCAGGGCGGCCGTGTACTCGTCCACCGTGGCGAAGTCCTCCCGACGGATTGCCTGCCGCTGCCGGCGCTCCTGTCCGGCCTTCCACCGCTCGTTCATGGCATTGTATTCCTCGTCGCTCATGCCCTCGTCCCGGTAGAGATCCCCAGGCTCTCCGGCCGTCGGCTCCGCCCGGCCGGCCTGTTCGATGGCCTCCCGCAGTCTCCCGCGGTAATCCGGTGCCGGCGGGATCTCCGGCTCCAGCATGGGTTCCGCCGCCGGCTCCGGCTCTACCTCCGGCAGGCTCAACCCTTCCGGTTCTCCGCCTTCATCGTCTCCAGCGTCTGTTTGCCGGCTCTGGCCAGGATCTCCAGCATCGGGTCCCGGCTGGATGCCGCCTTGCTCTCCACTGTCCGCAGCCACTTCTCGGTCTTGGAGATCTCGTCCGAAGTCGGGGCGCCCGATCTGCCGTCCGGTTTCTTCCTCGTATCTGACAATGGCTCGTTCAAGGGTTTCTCGTAGGTCATGTGTCTCCCCTCCAAAAATACTCTCCTGCTGCGGATCTCCGTACTCCTGCACCTGGTCATACAGGCTGTTCAGCATGGTACGGATCTGCTTTCCGCTGCGCTTGTTGTCCTCGATGAACTGGGCCAGGTACACGTCGAAGGCCGGGTGCTGCTCCAGCAGGCTCGCCTGGTCCGTGTATTCCTGTACCGTCTGGTTCCGGCTCTTTGCGTCCGTGTAGATCCGAACCGCGCCCAGGATCCCGTCCACCACTGGCACGTCATAAACGGTCCCGGCCTCAATGGCCGCCCGCGTGGCCACGGCGTTTGCCGCGGTGTCCAGCAGTGCCTTTGTGACGTTCCTAGCGTCATTATCCAGGCTTTCCGACAGGCGGGCCAGCAGTTGCGGATCTCCATAGGCGCGGGCAAATACGGCGTACTGCGCCCGCTCCAGGCCTGCCTGGGACAGCATCCCCGTCGCCGTGGTCATGCCGCCCCGGTCCGCAGCAGGCACCACCTGCTGGATGAACTGGTTGATAAAGGCCCGGTTGGCCTCGTTGTTGATGGTCCCCTCGTCGTTTGGCACGATCAGGTCCAGGATGTCGCCCATTCTGGCCGCGTCCGTCATGGCCTGCTCCGTAGCGGAATAGGCCGCTGTGGTGGCCGCGTTCAGTTCCTGGGCCAGCCGTGCCCAGTCCCGTACATCCTGTGCCACGCGGACCAGCACCGGCCTCTGCGGCAGGCTGGAGGTGTCCAGCCCGTACCGCCGGCCCCGCTCCCGCACAAACTGCTCATACTCCGCCGCCCGCCCGCTGTTGTAGGCGGCGATGATAGCCTGGCTCCTGGCGTTTCCGCCGATCACCGCGCCGTCTCCCCGAATGATGGGGGCGCCGTTCTGGGCCGTCGGGCTGTCTGCCAGCAGGCGGGGGTTCAGTCTCCGGCTCATTTCCTGGATTTGCAGTTGGCTCGCCGTCCGGCTCCGGTCTCTGGGCTGCAGTTCCGCCGGGTATGCCGGGTTCACGGCGCCGTATTCGTCGTTGGACACCACCAGCGCCTCCGCCGGCACAATAGCGTAGGTAAAGCGGATGGGGGTGTTCCCCTCGGTGTAGGTTTCGTCCTGATCTCCCAGTACCACATCGCCCCGCTGGGTAAGGGCATTATACTCCTGTTCCGTCTCCTCGTCCACAGAAAAGCGGATGTCCGGGTTCTCCTGGTCAAAAGTGCCGCGGTTGGCCACGGCGCTTTTTATCTGGCCCGGCTCAAATACCGCATAGGTCCTGGTATCGCCCTCTTTGGCCACGATGCCGTCATATCCATATCTCTGCAGAAGGCTTGCCGTCTCCGGCGTATTGATAACTTCCCAGGTCTGTTCCGGCCGCCCGGCCCGGTCCCATGCGGCCCGCCACTCCGTCTCCGGGATGCCGGTGCGCTCCGCCAGATCCGCCGCCGCCTCCCCGAAGGTGCGGTTCACCTGGCCCACGTCCGCCGGGTTTTCCGCGCGGAGATAGGCTGGGATCAGCCGTGTTCCGCCGGTGTGTAGATCTGCGACGCCGGCAGTGCCTGCTCCAGCCGCCCGGTCCTGGTGGCGTAGGTACCCGCGTATGCCGCGTTTGGGGTGAACCACATGGGCCGCCCTCCGGCGTCAAAGGAGGTAAAGCGTCTGCCGGCTCCATGAAATACCAGCAGCGGCCCGCCGGCTGTGTTCTGGATCCGGCTGCCTGCGAACCAGCGCCGGAAGTCCTCCGTCTGCGTCATGGCCTGCGCCCTCTGGATCCGCCGCTGCAGGTTCGTGTCCTGCCGCAGCGCCGCCTGGGATAGGCCGTACTCTCCGCTGCCGTCGTCTGCTGCGGCCAGCAGGGCCTCCGCCCCGTCCTGGTCCTCGTCCACGGAGTATCGGATGTCCGGGTTGGTGGTGGGGGTCTTGTTATCGGTCCGCTTGATCTGCTCTGGGTAAAAGGCCACAACCTCGTCCCCGGCTCTGGTCTGGAGTACACCATCAAACCCTCTCTGCTTTAGGGCCTCCGTGAATTCCGTCCCCATTTCCTCGACGTAGGTGTGTGCCATGTGGAAGTTTGCGTACTGATAGATGCTCCCAAACAATAGATCCGCTGCCGCGTCCACACGGTTCTTCTCGGCCATTTCCCGCGTGCCATAGCCCGCTCTGGTGTTCGCGTAGTCGTACCGCCCCGGCCCGGTTTTGATGTACCATTCATAGTGATCTCCGCCGTAGGCGTCGGAAATTTCCTCGATCCGAAAACTCGGATCATTCAGAACCCGCTCCAGTTCCGCCCGCAGTTGGGGCCACGGGATCTCCTTTGTTATGCCATAGCCTTCCTCGTCCCAGCCAGTGACCACCTCCAGGGCACGGCCTTCCGCCAACTCCGGGAATTTCTCCGCAAAGTTAATCATAAAGGCCAGGGATGTCGCGTTTACCCCTTCCGGTTTTACGCCGTCGATGGACAGCATTTGCTCGTCGAACACAAAGGGATTTTTGATGTTTAGGTAGGCGTCAACCACCCTCTGCCCGTACATTCGGGCTTCGCCTTGTAGAAGGTAAAATAGAACCCCCGCCCGAACCAGCCGCCGTCTGTTCGCTGCGTCTCGTTCCAGTCAAATACTGTAAATTCCCCGTCATTGGTCCCGTGGTAGACCTCCCGCAGTCGTCCCTGCTCGTCCCGGATCTGGCTGTCCCGGAAGAACTCCTGCTGCTTCCGGCGTCAGTTTCTGGCCCTGGCTGTCCTCGGCGGCTGTGTCCTCCACGGAGTACCGCGCCCGGCCGGCCGGCGCGTATTGGCCCTGGGTGGGGTCGATCCACGCCACGTCCGTCAGCGGGACGGTCTTGCTGTAAACACGGCCGTCACCGGAATAACTCTCCGCCTCCATCCTGGACGGTGAGACGAACCCGCCCGCCTCGATGGGATAGGAACTGAATACTTCGATCTCTCCGCTCTCCATGGCCTCCTCCGCCATGGCGCGCGTGAAGTCCGGGTTGTACTCGTCGTACTCCGCCCACTCCGGGTCCTCTATGGCCTCACGGAACGTCTTGATCTCCTCCACACTGCGGATCCAGGTGTGGTAGTCGTCGTCCGCCGGGTTTGTCTCCTGGATGATCTGCATCTGCCGCTCTTTCAGTGCATCGGTGTCTGCCTCCGCGGAGAAAAAGGCATCCGCGTCCGAGAACACGGTCTGGTCGTTTGCCCCGGTTGGCGGCACATCCCGCCGCGCGCGCCGGTTCCACCGCCTCCTGGATGCGGCGTCTCTGGCCTCGATCTCGCCCGCCGTGTTCTCATACAGGTCATAAGCGCCCCGTGCATAATTGCTGCGGCGCATTTCCGACAGGCTCCAGACGTCCAGAAAATAGTTGTTGAAGGCGTCGGAGTACGGCCCGTCGCTCAACTCCTGGGCAAGGGCCATGGCGGCATCTGGGTCCGCCCGCTCCAGCGCGTCATACCGGCGGAACTGTGCGGCCACATCCTCCGGCACGGAGGCCAGGGGTGCGCTCCACCCGCTCCTCCAGTTGCCGGATCCTCTGGTCATAGGTGCCGATCCGGTCCGCTCCCTTCTGCCGTTCCTGCCAGTATTCCGGGCTGGCGCCCCTGGCAAACCCCTCCGCCCGCTGGATAGCGTGCTGGATCTCATGGATCAGCACGTCCTCCGGCTCGGTCAGCAGGGTTTCATTCAGCGTCACCGTGTCCCCGTCAAATTCCCCACGGGTGTTGCCCGGCATGGGGCGGAACTCCAGGCGCACGTCCCGCAACTGCGGGTAGTTGGCGAACAGTTCCGGGTGGCTGATGTAGTCGGCCAGGGTGCCGCCCCATGGGTTGTTCCTGGTGGCGTTGGCCCGCTGCAGCGCGTCCACATAGGTTTCAAACTGAAAGCCAAATTCCGTTGCAGTCAGTTCGTCATAGAGGCGCTGCTGCTCCGCCGTGTCTCCCGCGATTTCCGCCCGGTTGTAGGCGCGTACCATGTTGGCCTGCTCCTCGGTGATATTCCCGAACAGGTCCTCTCTGGCCGCCTCCAGGTCCTCCATAGCCCAGCGCCTGGATTTGGCCCCCTGGAGATCTCCCGTCGGGTCATACTCCATGGCGCTGTCGTCGATCTCAAACCGCCACAGGCCGTCCATGCCCCGGAACCATCCCGTCTCCCGCCGGATCTGTTCGGCGTCCTCTCCGGCGCGTTCCATTTCTTCCGCCCTGGCCAGGGCCTCCTGGTCCGCCCGGTTGGCGTTGCGTCCGGCAAAACTATACCGCTCCTGGGGTGGCCCCCTGGTGGGCGCGGTTTCCGTCGGCCGTCCGCCGCCCCGGCGCTCCACCACGTCGCGCACCGTCTGGGTGTACTCCGTGGATCCGGCGGAGAAAGCGTTTTTCCCGGCATAGGCGTCTGCGAAGATCTCCTCCAGGATGTCCCGCACCGCTGCCTCCACAACGTCCTCGCTGGCGTTCTCCGGGATGTCGATGACGCCGCGCAGTTTCTGGATATAGGTCTCCACAACCCCCGTGAACTGTTCCTCGGAGAACCGGCTTGTAATCTCCTCCTGGATGGCCTGCACCAGGCCGGGATCCTCCGCCGCCTCAATGTGGAACTGCTCATGGTTTCCGATCTGGTCAATGGTCCACCGCATGTTGTCCGCCTGGATGTAGACCTGGCTGCCCTGCACGGCTCCATTCACCCGCACCGGCCCCGCCGGCGTGGCCACCTGCAGCAGCCCCGTGAAGTATGTCACGTTGTAGCCGACCTGGGCGAACCGCTGCGCCGTGCTCTGCATGGCCGCGTCATAGGCCTGCTGCGGGATGGGTTTGACGGTCCTGGCGTCCGTGCCGTTGGTGAGGCCCAGGTCCCGGCTGCTTACCGGGTGACTTGTAGAGCATTGACACGATCCTGTCTCGCACTTGCCGCTCGGACCTGTTCAGACCGCCTCCGCGCTCCTGCGCCGCCGCCCATGCCTCCAGTCGGCTCTCCGGTACCGACACCTGGAACCCGTCCGACGTCTCCGCCTGGTACACCGTCTCCCGCCCTTTGGGCTGCTGCGGCTGGGGCCGCTGTCTCTGCTGTGCCATTTGTGATACCTCCGTTCAAAATGTCTGCCACAGGCGTCCTCTGTGCGCCCTGTGCCGTTTCCGGCGCTGCCGCCGGCTCCTGCACCTGCCCCGTCCTCGCCGTCTCCAGCGTCCTTGCAGCGGGCGCAGGCGTCTCCGCCTGCACGGCGCCGCGCTGCACCGTCACCGGCTCCGCCGGCGCGGCCGTCTCCTGGATGCTTTCCACGGTAGGGAGGGAGAGGCCTTCCGGCTCCTGCGTTTCCTGCCGCGCCTGCTCCTGGGCCACGGTCCTCACATTCTCCTGATACAGTTCCCCCAGTTCCTGCGCTGTCACCGGCTGCCCCTGGGTCTGCTTGTTCTGGATCTCCTGGGCCAGTTGGTAACTCCGGGTGGATGGGTCGCTTTCCAGCCCTTCCTCAATGATGGCCGCCACAACGTCGTCTCCCATCTGCTGGAACTGCTCGCCGGCTCTCTGGTTCTGGCGGCTTTGCTGCCGATTGGCGACGGCGCTGCCGGCGTAATTGAAGGCGTTGACCGCCCCGCCCATGGCCGCGCCGGACAGGGCGCCGCCGGCGCCGGCCCACGCCACCTGTCCAATGCTGTCCAGCAGCGCCTGGCGCTTTGCCTCGTCCTCACTTAGCCCCTGCATCTCGTACTGCTCCACCAACTCCGCAAAGTTGGACTTATCCCCCATAATGGCCGCATCAGTCAAAATGTTGGAGATCTCCGTCAGCATCTCCTCGCTGGCCTCCACGCCGGCCTGTTTCACCGTTTCTTTCAGCAGGTCTTTCATGGAGGAAACGCTGTGTACGGATAGCAGCCTGTCAATGCTCACCTTCTCAAACAGGGCCTCCGCCGCGCCGGCGGCCAGGCCGCCCCAAAACGCCTGCTCATTCGTTCCGCCCCGCTCGATCACGTCCTTTGCCTGGTTGGAGGCAGCGGACGCGCCCATGAAGAATGTTGCGGCCGTCGGCACGCCCAGGGCAGTTGCCGCCCCTACCTGCACAGCACTGTCCGCGATGCTCATGCCCGTCTGATAGAGGAAAGAGGCCACGTTCTGCCCAAACAGTTCCCAGTCCGTGCTCTCCTCGATCTCCTTGGACACAGTGCCGCGGACCGTGCTCACATAGTTTGTGGCGTTCATATTGTAGACGTTCATAGGAACATAGGTTTCCAGGTTTCCCGTGTCGCTGGTTCCGATGCCGCCCACCATCGTTTTCAGGTAGTCAACACCCTGGAAGGGGGACACGAGCACCGTGTCGATGGAGGCCAGGACCGGATGCTCCCGCGCCCAGGTCTCCCACTCCTGCACGTTCTTGGCGTATTCATCCGCGTCCCGCTGCATCTGCTCGAACTGTACCATGCGGTCGTAGTCGTACTCCTCCGCCGCCATGCGCTCCACGGCCTGTTTTCTTTTCTCCTGCAGTTCCAGGTACAGGTCGTAGATGTTGTTGTAGCCGCCGTCCGTCCTGGCTACATAGGCCCCGCCGGTGCCGGCGATGGCGTACTGGTCGATGGCTTTCTGATCCAGCCCGTACTTGTCGGCCAGATAGCCCTTGTACTCCTCTACCGCCGCCGGGTCTCCGCTGTGGGTAGTGGCGTAGGACATAACGGCCGTCACCTTGTCCATATCCTCCTGCAGCAGCGTCGCCTCGTTGTAAAGGGCGCTCATGGCCTTGCTTGCGTCCAGGCTCTCCCGCTTTGCCTGGTTCTCGGCGTAGTAATACTGGGCGGCCAGGTCGTTCAAAGCCTTGCTGTACCGCTCGTAGTCCGCCTCCGCTGCCTCCAGTTTCGCGCTCCACTCCGCCCTCTGGTCCTCTGTTCCGTACCGCTGGATGCCGGACATGATGGTTCTTGCCTCGTTCCGCTCCTTTTCCGCGGCCTCGGCCAGTGGCGTCAACTCGTCCACACGCTCCTGGATGCCCTCCAGGCTGTTGAAGTAGTTGTACTGCTCCACCAGGTCGTTATAGGCGTCCAGATCCGCCTGAAACTGTGCCAGCCTCCAGTTGTAGGCATTGGCGTTGGCCTGCGTCGGGTTTGCGTCGTAGGCGGAGCGCAGGCTGTCCAGTTCCGTTCTTGCCGTAGTCAGCCGCTCCTGGCCGCCGGTCAGCGCGGCCGTCACCTGCTCGTACCGCTCAAAGGCCGGCGCCGTCTCGTCCACCTTTGCAAAACTGCTGGCCGGCTGCGTGTTGAACTTGTAGTTGCTGCCGCCATAGGCGTCCGGGCCGTATTCTGCGTCCACGCGCTCTCTGGCCTTCTGGGCCTGGGAGCGCAGGAAGGAACTGGCGCCGCTTGTCTGCTGCGCCTGCTGTGTCTGCTGCGTCCGGGCGGCCGTTGTCTGCCCGCCGGTGCTGTGCTGCTGTCTCCAGTTGCTGCCGCCGTAGGCGTCCGGGCCATATTCCCGGTCCATCTTCTCCGCCTGGCGCTGGGCCGCATTTTTCAGAAAGTCGCTTGCCATGGCGCCTCCTCCTTATTTCCCGTAATTCGGGTTCTTTCGGTAACTGTACTTCCCGGTCTCCGGGTTGTAGGTTTCAATGATCTCTCCGCGGTTCACCATTGCCTCCAACTCCTGCCAGGTGATCCGGCTGTACCCCGCAACGCGGATCCAGCCGTCCCCGGTCTGGTTGGTGACGCTGGCGCCCGGATCTTGCCCGCCGCCGTCTCCGCCGGACATAATGGCCCAGGCCTGGTCTGCGCTCAACCCGCCGGCTGCTGCCTGGGTTTCCGGTCCCCACATACCGTCCGGCGTCACGCCCAGGGCCGTCTGCATCTGCTGGATCTGGGAGGTGGTGAGGCCGGCATTGTTGTACCCCGTTCCACCTCCGCTGCTCCTTCCGCCGGAACTCCCGCCGCTCCCGCTGGAACTCCTGCTCCGGCTCTGCGCCTGCTCCCGCTTGTAGGCCGCCTCCAGCGCCTGCACATACTCGTTGGTATAGCCGGACGCGCCCACCAGGTCCGCGCTTGGGGTCCCGCCGGCAGCCAGAATGGCGTCCACCTGTGCCTGGGCGATGGATTTCTCGTTTTGCCCCCGCTGGTAGTCCCGCTCGCTCTCGTTCCACTCCCGCTCGTAGCGGGTCTGGTCCTGCTGCAGGCCCAGGTTGATCTGATCCAGCAGGCGTCCGTAGTCCACGTCGTCCTGGCTCTGGAGGGAGGCCAGTTGCCCCTGCAGGATGTTGAAGTCTCCCAGGTAGGTGTCGTAGGCAAAATTCCGGTCCGTGTTGTACTGGGTCAGTTGATCCAGATATTTTGCGTAGTCCAGTTGCTCCTGTGTATTCACAGTGCCCAGGTCCTGCAGCATCATACTGTACTCGTTGAGGTAGCGGTCGTAGGCCTGCTGATACAGCGTCGGAATGATGTCGTTTAACTGCGTGGCATAGTAGTCTCCGGCCTGGGTAGCCGCCGTGATGGCCGCGGTGGACGCTCTCCCGCCGCTGGCCGCCGACGCCTGGGCCAGCGCGTTTGCCGTGGCCCGATCCCCTTCCCGCAGGTAGGATTTCTTGTAGGAGGACCACTGCGGATCTGTTTCCTTGCTCCAGGAAAAGTCCGGCCGGTTTAGGATGGCGTCCAGGAGCGCCTGCTGCTGCTCGGCGTACTGGTTGTCATAGACCGGCGCCTCCTGGTCAAAGGTGAAGGAGCCGAAGTTGTTGATCTGGTCCAGGATGGCGTCGATCTGGCCGGGGATCTTCCCCTGGGAGTAGTAACTGCCCCCGTCTGCCCCGCCCCGATAGTTCCCGTAACTGCTGCGCAGTTGGTTTGCCGCCTCGTTGGCCAGCAGTTTCTGCTCGTCCGTCGCGGCGTCGTGGTAGTCGCGCTTTAGGGACAGGATGGACAGGCCAAACTCCGGGTACCGCTGCGCCGTCTCCAGATCCGCCTGGGAGAACTCACCCAGCAGGCCGGATGATGTAGCGGCGTTCAGAAAGTCGTTGTAACTGTAAGGCATGGTGTGCCCTCCTTTTCACTCTGTTTACTGCCGCCCCTTTTGGGATTTAAGGGCGGAACCGTCGTAATACTCCCGCACCATAGAGTAGACGCGGCAGCCGCCGGTGCCATCCAGGCGCAGGCGGTAGTGGTCGGCGCGCCTCGGGATGATGGGGAGGTAGTAACTGCGTTTTGCACCTTCTCCCAGGGCGCCGTTGACCTTGATCCACTCCCCGGTGGCGTCGAACTGGATGTAGACCTGCACCTCCGCCCCCTCGTCCAGTTCCAGCCGGATCTGTATTTTGGAGATGCCCTTCTTGTCCGGGTTCTTGTCCACAAAGTCCCCGAACTCCGCCCGCCATGGTACCGGCTCCTCCAGGGTGGTCCCTGCCGGAGGATCCTGGATGTTCCCGGTAATCCAGATCTCCCCCGCGTCGTTGAGGAAGTACAGGTTCCCGCTGCACCGGGCGAAGTGTGTCGCGTGGGTGGCGTCCTCGGTGTGCCAGAGGCCCCGCTGCGCGTCGTAGGCGTGCAGCAGCCACGCCCCCCGTCCTCTCCCTGCATGGAGACGTAGTATTTCAGGCCGTCGCTGCCCGCCGCCGCGTTCTTGTGCCGTTCCAGGCCGAAGGCCGCCCCCACAGGCTGCGGGATCCCGCCGGAGTACGCCATGACGCCGGCGCGGGAGAGGTAGAACAGGATCTCCCCGGCCACGGCCAGGCTGCCGGCGCTGCCCTCCGCCACGCCCAGAGTTGCACTGCCCATGATTTCAAAGTTGGACGGGATGGAACCGTAGACCTTGTAGATGTGCTCTTCCTTGAAGAAGATGGGGTACCCCAGGTAGGACACGCAGGCGGTGAAACTGCCGGCGCTGCCGGTGTCCACGGAGTAACTGTCTGTGTGTCCAGTCCGTCGTATACGTTCCAGTTGAAGATGTCCCCCAGTTTGGAGGCGTAGATGGTGGTCTTGTCGCATCCCCACAGCCGGTTCTCGTTTTCGCAGACGTACAGAAGGTCCGGCACCGTCCGCCGCACAGAGAGCGTCCCGGTCTCCGTGTACGGCGTCACGCCGTCCTCTCCGTCCAGAGTGAATATGTACTCATAAAAATACAGTTTGTCCCCGTCGATCTCCCGGATGATGGGGGTCTTGTTGTTCTCCGGGTGCTTGGTGCAGCCCTCAATGGTCACGGCGTCCCCGGCTTTGAAGTAGTCCGCCCAGTTGACGCCGCTGGCCTGGATGCAGTTCGCCTCCGCCTCCTCCTCGTACAGTTTGCCGTTGGTGAAGGTGAGGCTGCTGCCGCTCCAGGCGGCCTCCAGGCTGCCGAACTCTCCGGTCAGGGGTGTTGTACCACGCTTTGTCCGGGAAAATTACGATGTAGGCCCCCAGGGCGGCGAAGGTCTTTTGCCCCGCCGTTACCGCGCCCTTTCGCTCCCCGTCATAGTAAAATCCGGTACCGTCCACCCAGCACAGTTTCTCCCAGCAGTAGAGGCCGCCGGCGCTCTCCAGCGTCCGGTAAAGCCGCCGCGGCGCCCTGGTGGCCAGGAGAGGGAAGTAGTCGCTGGTGAGGTTGCGCATGTCCCACAGTTCCCCGTCGTCTGCGCCCAGGTTGTGGTTCAGGCCGCCGAACTTCACCTGCTGTCCCTTCTTGATGCCGTCAGCGTAGAGCACACTTGGCAGTTTCATACGCCGCCCTCCGTAAACTCCACAAACCGCTCCAGCGCCTCGATATAGGCTGGCTTGATCTCCGCCGGCGCGGCGACGCAGATAGGCTTGTGGTCGATCTCAATCTCCGTCTCGCACAGTTCTTTTCTGGCTGCCTCATAGGCAGGCCCCTTTGCCGGGTCTTTGAAAACGAAAGTCCCGGCGCTGGTGAGGCGGATGTTGCCCCTGCTCGTCCCTGGCCGCGTACTCCTCCACCAGTTCCCGTTCTCTGGCCAGGAAGAAGTCCACCTCGTCCTTTACGCGCCGCTTTACCTTCACCAGGGCCAGGGCCACCGGGTAGGGCCACTTCTCCCGGCTCATTTCCTCCGCCGCCAAATAGGCGTTTACTGCCTCGATCAGTTTCATAGCGTCCTCACAAACTCCTTTCCGCTCCGCCGCCCTGTCGGCCGGCATCCGCTCCACTTCGTTGTTCGTCCTTTCCCCGCGAAACCCGCTGCGCTGGGCTTTCGCGGGGTCCCCGTTTATTGCCGTGCGCTGTCCAGGCTGATTGCCTTGACATAGTTTTTGTAAAGGCCGTCGCTGCGGAATTGCCAGGTGTTCCCGCTGCTGTCGGTAATGGCCGGCTCCTCGATCCAGATATTCCACCCCGCCCGCAGCGTCAGGTTGGTGGATGCCTCGATATAGATATTGGCCCCGCTCTCCAGGCTCATGCCGCCGGCGGAGAGCAACTTCATGGCCCAGTCCATGTACCCGCTGTTGGTGTAGATAAACATGCGGTATCTGGCCTCGTCCTCGGTGCCTCTGCCGTTGTCGTCGAACCGGATGCCGCCTACCAGCAGGTTCCGGCTCACCGCCCCATAGTAGATCTCCAGCCCGTTATCGCTGCCGGAGACGCTGCGCAGCGTGGCGCCGGTGATGGTCCCGCCAATGATGTCGTTGCCCTGCAGCGTGATCGCCCGAATGATGCCCGTGGTGATGTTCCCGCCGTTGATGGTAGTGGCTCCGCTGGTGGACAGATCCAGGAACGTCACCATGCCGGAGAAGGTGATCCGGGCGCTGGAGAGGATAATGCCGTTGCTGGTGAGGTACAGATAGGAACTGTTCGATCCGTTGGAGGCGGACAGGGCAAACCCGTCCACCGTCTGCTGCAGGCTGGAGATCTGCCCCTGGGCGTTGGAGATCTGCGTGGCCAGCCCATCCGCCGTGATCCCCAGTTGCAGGATGTCGTCCTCCGCGTCGGAGATCTGTATGCTCAACCCCTCCGCCGTGGCGGTCAGGGAGGTGATGTTCCCCTCCGCATTGGACAGACGCAGCCCCAGCCCTTCCGCCGTCAGGGCGAGGTCCGCGATGTTCTCCTCGCTGTCCTCGATCCTGGCGTATATCGGTTCCGTGATGGAGGTCTCGTACCGCTCCACCGCGGTCTTGTTCATGTTGGAAAGATCCAGGTTGTGCAGGGAATACCGCAACTGCTCCACCAGCATGAACATGTAGTTTTGTATGGTTGTGATCTTTTCCTCCGAACTCTCCTCCCCGGTGAAGGTGGGAAAATTCGTGTCAATGTATAGCCAGTTGGAAGGCACGCCCGCACCGCCTTTCTCTTAGAAATCGGGGCCGGCCGTTTCTGGCCGGCCCCATCGCCTTAATCGCCGTAAGCGCCGGCGCGGTCATTGAATACCATCATCCGCAGCATGTCTCTCGAAAGATCCATGTCCGCGGGGTCCCCGTTGGCATCCACCTTTCCGCCGCCGCGGATAGCGCCCATTGCGATCAGTTTCCGCACGGTGTCCTCCGCATAGGGGAACTCCTTCTTGATCTCCTCCATCGTGTTGTATCTCTGCATGTTCTCGTCCTCCTCGTCCGCGTCTGCGCGGTTGTATTCTCTCGCGTCCACCAGCCAGTAGTATTTCGCCTGGGAGCGGAAGGTCCGGATGTCCCCGTTCACCCTGGCGTCCTTGGTGCTGGCCGGGTCGTTGATCCGCACCTTGTCGTCCTGCCACCACAGCACGACGAAGTGCCCGCTGGAGGTCCAAAGGCCCTTGTTCATCAGGGCGATGGCGTAATAGCCCTCCTTCAACTTCTCCACCACTCTCTCGTGGTTTTCGTGGTCGGGCTTTCCGTAGGTGTTCGTCCAGTTGAGCATCTGGCAGTCGATACCATGGGCTGCAAATTGCGGGGTGAAATAGGCGTAGTAGGTCCCCTGGTTCAGGGCCTTGTACCCGTGCGCCATGCTCCAGTTGCAGGCGTCCTCCGGGGTGAAGGTTTTCCCTGTGATGGTCTCGATCAGCATGGCCGCAGCCGTCGGGCCGCAGCCGGCGCTGCCGATGGTGGAACTCTCCCCGGTGACGCGGTACGGCTTGTTCTTCCACCGCGCGTCCGTCTGCAGGTAAGAGACAGGTTTCTTATTCATTTCCGCCGCCTCCGCCGATGGTGTCCTGCAGTTTCTGGCTCTGCGTGCCGAAGTAGAACGCGATGATCACTGCGTAAATGGTCATAAAATCCTGGCTGATCTGGTTGGTGCAGGCCATGAAGGCGAAAACACCCGTCAAAATCAAAGTGACCAGGCTCTTGACGGACAGCAGCGCCGCCAGCCGCTTGATAATGTTCTGGTTCACTGTTTTTCCTCCTTACTCCACGATCTCCCAGTCCTCCGCCAGCATGTCCGCCTGGGAGGCAAGCCACCCCATTTGCACGCCGGAGGTGCCCACAAAGGCAAGCGCCTTGTTCCCGATGGCCGCGTGCTCTGCGTTGACGGTCTTTCCGTCCGCCCTCACATAGCCGATGCCCGTGGCCAGTTCCACATACTGTCCCTTGCCGTTCCAGCCCTTTCGGGCGATCCGCTTGCCCTTCTTGGCTGCCTCAATGGCCAGGCCGAAGGTCATGCTGTCCGACGGCCGGTAGGCCTCCTCAAACGTCTCTTTGGGGGACCAACTCATGTAGCCGTCCGGGTACCGGACCGCGTAGCCTTCCTCCGACTTGGCCCCCTCCGGTACCGGCCATGTGGTGGGCTGCACCGTCTTTCCGTCGATCCGCAGCGCCGGCTCCGCCTGGATGATCTTTGTTCCGATGTACTGTTTCATGGTTCCTCGTCCTTTCCGGGCGTCACGCCCTGATCCTTGGATGGTTTTTCCTTCAACACCGTCCGCAGGCACAGCAATAGCAGTTCCCCGCCGAAGAAGGCCAGGATCACCCCCAGCAGCCCCGCCGGGTCCTGCCCCGTCCTGGACAGGATCCGCAGGGCGTACCAGCAGGCCAGCGTCCCGCAGACGATGCAGTGGACAATGATGCACTTGGCAAACAGGTGGGGGACTTCCCGCAGCCGCTGCAGCAGGCCCGGCCGCTCTCGTTTTCCGCCCATGTCCTTACTCCAGCGCGGCGTGGACGCCTTGCTTTGCCAGGAACTCCTTCTGTTTGTGCTTGACGTCCGTGGCGTATTTCAGCGCGTCCTTCATGTCCCCGTTGCAGTGGGCGTCCGGGATCCGCTGCACCGCCCGCGCCGTGGCCTCCCAGGGCGATTGCCGCCCAATTCCCCTGGATCAGCAGCACCACCAGTTCCTCCTGGTCCTTGCGCTGCTTGGCCTCCGCCTCCCGCTCCTTCTTGGCGTTTCTGCGGTCCCGTGCTGCCACCGCCTCGATAATGGCCACCACAACGCCCGCGGCGGCCGGGATGATGTACTCCACCATCACGCCGCCACCTCCCACTGCCACAGGCCCGGCGTGCCCGGCGCCCACACACAGGGCGTCATGGTCTGCCTGCAGAGATAGGTGGTCCCCTCGTAGGCGTAATACTTCCCCTCCTCCGTGTCCATGCCGTAGACAAAGGGGATGGGGTCCTCCAGTGTTCCGGCGTGGGTCTGGTCGATGGGGCGGTAGATGGCCAGCATCCCCTCGTCGTGGGGCGCCTGGTGGGCTTGGGGCGTCACCTGCTGCACCACCCGGTACAGTTGCCCGTCGTCGTTGAGCACCGTGTTTGCCTCCAGGGCCTGTCCGGCGGCCAGCGCCTCCTCCCAGGTGAGGAACAGGTCCGCCATGGTCAGCGCCTGCTCGTCGGTGATGTCCGTTGCCTTCTGCACATAAAGCCGTGTCGCCGCCCTGGTCTGGGCCGTCACGGCCGCCTCCGCCGCCACCTGCTGCTCCACCTTGCGCAGCCCCTCCGCGTTGCTGCACATGCGGTAGTGGCTGTCGATGGTGTACCAGTCGTAGTAAACGCCGTCCTGCTCCTTGCTCTCATAGTGCTCCAGGATCCGGCATCGGTCCTCAATGGTGGTCCCGTCCCCGTAGACGCGGACAGTGCCCACGAACCCGGACAGGGCCGTGTGCGCCTCGCCCACGGTTTTCAGGTTCTCCACCATCACGCCGCCGCGTTCCGTGGTCCCGTAGATGTATTCCATCGTGATCTCTCCTTCTTCATGTAGTCCCGCACCACGCATTTCAGCGCCCTCTGCGTCTTGGCCTTCACCAGGCGCCGGTAGATCCGGGCGCTGTTGCAGTGGCGCAGTTGCCCCAGTCTGGACAGCAGCCCCGTCGCCAGTGAGATCGGGATCCGCTGGCCCCGCCGTACCTTCCGGTAGTACGTCCGCAGTTGCCGCGCCAGGCGAAACAGGTTCCGCTTGCGCAGGAGGGTGTAGCCTTTTCCGTAGCGGTAGCCCAGGGCGCAGGGCAGGCGGTCCGCCGTGCGGAACTTCTGCCAGTTGTCTTTCAGCCGCATCCCGTGTCCTTCCAGCCACTCCCGCACCAGCCGGATCGCCTTGTCCAGCGCCCGCTTGCTCCTGGCATACAGGGTGATATTGTCCATGTATCGGATATAGTGGGTGATCTTCACTCCGCTCTCCCGCAGGGCGTGGTCCATGGGCTGCAGGACGGTGTTGGCCAGCCACTGGCTGTAATAGGCTCCGATCTGGATGCCGTGTCGTGTTACCCGCTCGATGAGGTCCAGCACCCGCCTGTCCTTCACCAGCCGCCGCATCCGCTCCATCACCACCGCCGGCTGCAGGCTCTCGTAAAAGTGGTGGATGTCCAGTTCCGCGCACCAGCGCGTCCCCTTTGGGTCATTTCGCATCCACTTCTTGATGCCGCGCATCCCGTAGTGGATGCCCCGGCCCCGGATGCTCCCGCAGCACCAGCCGTCCATGCCCCGCATCATCACCGGCTGCAGCACCTGCACCAGCGCGTGGTGGATGTACTGGTCCGGCCACAGCCGCGGCTCGTAGATGTCCCGCCATTTCCCGGCGCTCTTGTCCCATCGCCGTTTCGGCGTGGATGGGGATGGGTCAAAGCCCTGCAGGATGATCTCCCGCAGTTCCTTCACCCGCTCCGCCTTCGTGCCGTCCACCCACGCCACCACCTTGTTCGGCTTGTGGTGTGGGTGCCAGCGGTGGGTCTGGTTCACCTCGTCGATGGCGAGGTTCAGGTTTTCATCTCCGGTCAGTCTCTCGAAAAGGTTTCCTTTTCGTTTCATGGGATTTATCTTCTCCTTGTTGCCTCACGGTGTTTCCATCGCGCCTTCCGGCGTGTACTAAACCGTGTCCCTTCGGCACATCGCCGGCAAGGGCCGTGCGGCTATCCCACCCATCTATCTCAAACCGTGGGAACGGTCTGATCCGAAGTAAGGAGGTATGCCAGCCTGTCAAGGAGACGGCAGCCGATGTTCGCGTTCGCGTTCGAGGCGGCGTTGTTGCCGTTCAGGTAGAACGCGCCGTGGTTCTGGTTCTGGCCGTAGTTGCCGCCGACGTGCAACACCACGCCCGAGGCGTTGTAGTTGCAGTAGTCGTCTAAGAACCGGAACCCCGCAGGGAACACCCGGACTACTGGTGGGATAGCCCCAAATTGAATTGTCTGGTGTGATGCAAGGGGAGGGGGCTGCCTGCGCCCGCAGGCGCGTTTCGGAGCGCAACCGCCGCTTGCGGCGGCTCTTGGCGCGGAGATGCCCCCTGCCCCGGTTGTTCAAGGTACTTGCGAGAGGGGCTGCGGCCCCCCTCGCGCTCCCCCTTTAGGGGAGTTTTTGGAGACGGCAGCCGAAGTCTCGCCCGCGCCCGAGGCGGCGACTGTCGCCGCTCAGGCAGAACGCGCCGCGGCTCTGGCCCTGGCCGTAGTCGCCGCCGACGAACAACACCACGCCCGAGGCGTGGTAGAAGCAGTAGTCGCAGACGTAGGTGCTCTCGCTGCCGGAGACGGCGTTCGGGTACAATGCGTACTCGAAACCGTCCACCGTTGGGTTCGTCCAACCAGAGATCCACCCGCTCGTGCTCGCTCGCGTTCCCACGGTTGTTCCTCCTCCGGTGTCGCTGAAGTTGGCCGGATTTTTGATGCAGTTCACGTTTACCCCGGAGAAGTAGATGCCGTCGCACCAGTCGTACACGTTGTCCCACAGCCCCTCGATGTGCCGGTACTGCACGCTGCCGTAGGTGGTCCGGCTGGCCGCGCTGGTGCCCGTGTGGTAGGTCATGGCGTCCGTGGCGCCCATGTTGAACTTGTTGTTTCCGGGGGAGCAGCCGTAGCCGATGGTGGCCTGGCTGTTCCAGTTGGCGTACTCCACCAGGTAGAGCATCATAATGGTCCAGTACATAGCGAAGTCGTACTGCCAGATGGTGCTTCCCAGGTTGTGAATTGCTGTTCTGGCTGTTGCCCTTGTGATATTCCCGAGCGGCTGACTCCCTGCCTGGGACTTGTATGAGGTGTTGCAGTGGTACCGGCCCACATACACCGCGTCCCGCTCTCCATGGCCGTCTCCCCGGTCCGCATGGGCGGGGGAGACGTGGAACCCGTCCTCCGGCCCGTCCGCGATCTGCAGTTTCATGGTGTTTCCGCTGCGGGCCCACTTGTACCAGTATTTCGGGATCTTCACCAGTTTCCCCGCCGCGGCGTCGTCCTCCACCACCATGCCGCTCCATGGCATGAGGTTGTCAAAGGGGCTGCTGCCGTTGCCGTTGTTCACGGCGGGGGTGGGGTTCGGGAACAGTTCCGCCGCGTCCGTCCGGCTCCAGGCGGTGGAGGCGGTCCCGTCCCATTCCACGCCGTATACCGCCGTGAATTTCACCTGCACGCTGCAGGTCTTGTCCGCCGGCGCGTTGTGGTTGGCGTCCGCCGCCACATGCACCGTCACCGTGGCGTTCCCGTTTTTCAGCCCCGTCACAGTGACGGTGTTCCCGCTTACCTGCGTGCTCACCACGCCGCTGGGTTCGCTGCTGGCCGTGATGGCCCCTGTCCCCGCTCGTGTCACGGTGATGCTCTTGGTGGGCGTCCCCGCGTCTACCACCAGGCTCTCCGGCTGCAGGGACAGGCTCCCCGCCGCCTTCTGGATGGTCCAGGCCACGGTCTTTGCCTCCGTGCCGCCGCCCGCCCACTGGGTCCCCACCGTGTCTTTCAGGGTAAATATGGCGTCGTAACTGCCGGCGTCCGTCCCTTCCGTCTCGCCGCCCAGGGTCATTTCCCCCTGGTCGTACCCCGTCCACTGGGGGGATTGCGCGCCCCCGTTGTAGGTGAGGCTCCCGCTTTGGGTGGGGACTGGGATGGACGCTTTGGCTACCGTGATCGCCTGTGTGGCCTCGGCGGTGACGCCGCCCTCCGTGTACTTGATGGTCACGCTCTCCACGCCCTCCTCCAGGGCGCCCGCCGGCGTGTAGGTATACCCGGTGACGGCCTGTGTGATGCCGTACGCATAGGTCGCCGTCACCACCATGCCGGCCGGATTAAAGGTCTGCCCCGGCCGGTAGTTTACCTTTTCCGGCGGCTCCGTGATGGCGATGGACACCAATTTGATCCCGCCGCCTCCGCTGCCGCCGCCCAGGCTGAAAACTTTGCTCATGTCTCTGCTGCCTCCCATCTGGTGAAGTTGACCGTGATGGCCTCCTCCGGCTCTGTGTCACAGTGGAACACCAGGGCGCCCGCCTGGGTGATGCTGTCCGCCGCCCGGACGTTCCCGTTGTTCCACGCGCTCCTGCTCCCGTCCGCCGGTCCGCAGAGGTATGCGTACCCCTGCTCCGCGAAGTTACTGTTCTGTGCGGTCTGCTGCCCGTCGCTCCACCCCTCCGCCGTCAGGGTCACGGTGAAGGTGATGGCCGGCGTCGGGTCCCCTTTCGGCCCCGTTGGTCCCGTGGCGCCCGGTTCCCCCGCGGTCCCTTGCGGTCCCGTCGGGCCAATCGCGCCCTGCGGGCCGGTCGGGCCGGTGGCTCCGGTTGCGCCGGTGGCGCCGTCCGCTCCTGTCGGTCCGGTGGGTCCCTGTGGCCCGGTGGGGCCTTGTGCCCCGTTCTCGCCCGCCGGTCCCGTGGGTCCCTGTGGTACCGTGAAGTTGAATACGGCGTTGTGGGTGTCCCCGCTGTTGCTCACGCTGGCCTGGGTGCCGGGCGCTCCTGTCGTGGTGTTCCCAACGTCCACGCTGGCCGCGCCGCCTGTGGGTCCGGCCGGTCCGGTCGGTCCGGTCGGTCCGATGCCGCCCTGGGGACCGGTGGGGCCTGCCGGCCCTGTTGGTCCCTGGGCGCCCTGGATGGTTCCGTTGTTCTTCCAGGTTTCGCTTACCGTGTCCCACACATAGATGTCATAGGGGGCCTGGGCGCCCACGCCGTAGGCGTCCCCCTCCTGGGGACTTGTCTGGGCCTCCTGCAGCGCCGGCAGGTCGTCGTAGTAGCCCTTCACGATAAATCCGTTGCCCTGTGGTCCCGTCGGTCCCTGCGGCCCCTGTGGGCCTGTCGGGCCGGTCACGGCCGGTCCCGTGGGTCCCTGGGCGCCTGTCTGTCCCTTGGAACCCGTCGGCCCCTGTGGGCCGGTGGGACCTTGCGCGCCCTGCGGGCCGGTTGGCCCAGTCTCTCCCTGTGGGCCAGGAACGCCCTGTGGGCCTCTCGGTCCGGTTACGGCCGGCCCGGTGGGTCCGGTGGGTCCGGTCGGTCCTTTTGGCCCCTGCGGGCCGGTGGCGCCTGTCTCGCCCTGTTCGCCGCCCGGTCCGCCCGGTCCCTGTGGCCCCGTGGGGCCTGTCGGTCCGATGCCGCCCTGTGGGCCGGTGGGGCCTTCCGGTCCTGTTGGTCCCTGGGCGCCCTGGGGGCCGGTGGGGCCTTGCACGCCCTGCGGTCCCGTTGGGCCGGTCTCTCCCTGCGGGCCGGTGGGTCCCATCACCTGCAGCGGTTCCCATTTGCTGTTCTCCGGGTCCCAGAAGTAGGCCACATACTCCTCGTCCGTGCCCACCTTGTAGCAGTCTCCCGTCTGCCCCGTGGGGTGCGCCCGTTCCAGGTCCTCCAGGGTGGGATAGGTGCCGTCGAACACCAGCCCTGCGCCCTGGGGGCCGGTTGGGCCTACCAGGGAGGCAAGCCACTCGTCCAGGGTTCCCGTGAACCCCCGTTTGACTGCCAGGCCGTATGCCGTCAGGTAGTAGGGGGGATTTTCATACAGTCCCATCTCTTGCTCGCGCCTCCTCGCCGATGTACCCCTGGGCCGGGTCATACTGCCCGCAGAACCAGCGCAGGAAGGTACCGTAATACTGCGTTGTAGATCTGCATGGTGTTGCTGTACTTGTTGTACTCTCCGTTGGCCTCGTCGATCTTGGCCTGGAGGTACAGGGTGTAGATGTCGTCGTGGGGCGGACCTACCAGCAGTTCCGTCTCCAGGTCCTCCGGGTAGTTGTAATGGAGCGCCCGGATCTCCGCCGGCGCCAGCAGGAACAGGTCCGCCGCCATCTTTCCCTCCAGGGCGTTCAGCCACTCGAACTTTACCCGCTCGGTGAAGGCGTTGGGTTTCACATCGTCCGCCCAGGCAATCGCCTCCCGGATCTTCATGTCCCTCCACCTCCCCGGAAGAAGGCCAGGTTTTCCAGCATCCGCTCGTTTCCCGGCTCCTCTGCCAGCGCCCGCAGCGTGGCCTGCTCCGCCCGCCCCAGGTCGCCCAGCCGGTAATAGGCGTAGGCCATGGCGTCCCACGGATAGGCGCCCCACGCCTTGTCCTCGTTGATGTAACTGTCTGATTTCTTTTCTATGGCGACGGCCCTGGTCCCGTAGTAGATCACGCCGTCCCAGTCCTCCGCCGCATAGGCCACTTCCTCGGCCTGTACCCACGGCTCCCGCGTCTCCGGGCACTCCGCCAGCGCCCGCAGCGCCCATACCGCCGCCTGCCTGCGCTCCCCTTTGTGGAGATAGCAGCGGGAGAGAAAGCGCATGGAGGCGCATCGCTCCGGCGCCCAGGTTGCCGACGGCATGGCCAGGTGGGCCTTGAGTTGCGCGATGGCGTCGTCATAGCGCCTCCGAAACATGTACTCCCGGCCCAGGTAGTGGGCGTTCCGGTCGTCCTCCGGTGCCTCCTGCACCGACAGTTCCAGCAGGGGGAGGTACCCCGCCCGGCTCTTGGTCAGGTCGGGGTGGTGCTCCAGCACGATCTCCCGGCAGGCAGAGACCTTCCACGCCTTCTTTCCGTCCGTCCGCCGCAGCACCTCATGGACGGGGTGCTCCCACTCGAACACCCCCGGCGCATGGATCTTCTCGTATAGGAAGGACGTGCCCGGCCGCCCGGCCTCGTCGAAGTTCCAGATGTAGGTGTAGCGCATCTGCTCCGTTCCCGCCGTCCAGGCCCGCTCCAGCGCCTCCCGCCACCCTGGGCGGAAATATTCATCCAGGTCCGTACATACGCAGATGTCCGTGTCCGCCGGGACCAGGGCCAGGGAGTGGTTTCTGGCCGCGTCGAACCGCCAGGGGGATATGATCTCCTGCCGCACCGTCACGCCCCAGTCGGCCAACTTTTCCACCGTCTTGTCCTCGCTGCCCGTGTCCAGGACGCAGATGCAGTCCGCCTCCATCATGGAGGACACCCAGCGGTCCACGAACTTCTCCTCGTTCTTTGCGATTGCGTACACGCAAACTTTCATACTCTGTCCTCCATAGGAAAAGGGCAGGGGCAAGGATGCCCCCGCCCTTCTTGGGTCAGTTGTTCCGCTCGCTTAGTCCGGCAGTTCCTGTCCGCCGGACACGCCGCCCACGGCGGCAAAGCGCCAGTCGTTGAAGGCTGCGTTGAACCGGCTGCGGCCCCGCCACACATTGGCGTCCGTGTTCTCGTCCACGGTGGAGCGCACTGCCAGTTTCACGCGGTCGTTCCACACGGCGCCGCCGTAGGTCTGGTTGTACTTGCTGTCCAGCAGCACCCAGGGCTGCGTGCTCGCCGTGATGAACTGGTTCAGGTAAGACCAGATGATCACCGTCCAGCGGCCGTACTGGTAGTTGAAGGCGTTGTTGGATGTGGTCGGCTCCTTGTCGGCGCCGATGGCCGTGCGAACACTCGCCCTTTTCAGCTTCGGCCACTTCCGGGATCAGGATGGTGTCCGGTTAATGTCCAGACATCCGTCGTTGTCGCTGCGGAACAGGTGCAATGCTCGTCTCCATCTGGGCCCAGGCGTCCACGGAGGTATGGCGCCGCCGGAACAGGTTGCACTGGTTCTCGCCGCTCACCTTGGGCGGTGGGTGGTGTTGAACAGCGCCGCACCCGTCCGCCGTGAGGTCAAAACCTGCTTGCCCTTACTGCATGCTGGCCTGGGCTTCATGGCGTTGCCGAACAGGCCGGTGCCAACATCTCCTGTGTCCGGTTGTAAGAGGTCATAAGCCGCCGAGCTGCTTCAGCAGGTCCATCAGTTTCGCGTCCTCGATCATCTCCGTGGAGATCTTGAAAACCGTCCTTCCAGGTGTCGTACACGATCAGTTTGCTGAACCCCCTGCATCAAGTCGACAGGGTAGGCGCCGTTCTCGCCCACAGGTTCAAAAGCCGCTCATGGCGGTTTGTGGTCAGAAGGTCGCCGTAGTTCTCGCGCTGATGAGGAACAGGTTTTTCAGCACGCTCTGCTGCTCAAACTGCTCGCCCCGCTGCTCCAGGAACATACGGATAGGGGCCTGGCACTTGCCGTAAACGCTGTCGTTCAGCCGCTTCCTCGAAAATGTGATTTTCATGGGTTAGTCTCTCCTTTCTCTCGGAAATCAGCCGCCGCCACCAAATGCCGCCGCCGGGCTGCCGGCGCGGGATCTGCCCAGCGAAGCCCCGCACGGTGTCGCCGTCTGCCGCGCCGGACAGGAACACCACTGGGTGCTGTGCCGCTGCCGGTAGCCGGCTTGCTGGCCTGCAGGCCGCCGCTCTCCACCTGGAGTTTCGTGCCAACCACGGCGCCGGTCGCCGCGCCGGACAGGGTGGTTTCATAGATGCACGCCCGGCTTACGCGGGTGACGGGAATGGGCGTCCCTGCGGTCTCCACCGTAATATCCACAGGTAGGGGCGGGGTGGTGGTCAGATCCGCGGCAATCGCCCAGGTGGCCCCGTTGTGGCGTCCGGGCCGCCAGCAGTTGGCCGGCCTGGTAGGTGGGTGCGCCCCTTTTCCGCCGGCATGTATTCCCCAGGGCAGCACTGCCCCGTTGTCGCTCTTGACGGTAGAACATGGTAAATCCAATCTATCGGTTTTTCTGCTTGTTGTAGTAGGCCTGGATCTCTGCGTCCGTGGCGCCTGGGTTGATCAGGCGGAACAGGGCCATCTCGTCCGCGGGTACCGCCGCGGCGCCGGCGCCCTCTGGCTCCCGGTGGCCGTCAGGTGGTCCTTGCTGCGGGCGTTGTTCGCGGCCTGCTGCCTGGCGGCCTCCGCCTGCTTGGCGGCCAGCGTCTCGAAGTTGGCCAGGCGGGAAAGCGTCCAGGTGTGCAGCTCTTCACCACCAGGGCGTAGAACTCCTTTGGCCTTTGGCATATTCAGCAGGTCCTTCCGCATCGTTGATGACGGTCCCAGCTCTTGTGGATCTCCGCGATCTCCTGCTCCCACGCGGATTCGGGCGGCCGCCTTGCGCTCAGCCGCGCTGCTGCTCGTCCCGCTGCTGGGCCAACTGTGTTGGACCTGCCGGCGTCTGCTCGATCACCTTCGGCCTCCGGCGTCAGCCGTCCGGCTTTCTGTGGTCCTTCGCAGTTTCGCCGCGTCAGCGTCTGTTTCCACCTCGTTGAACTCCTCCATGGTGGTGATGGCTTGCCGGTAATGAAAGTTTTTCAGGGCGGCAGAGGCAAAGAAGGCGTCCATTTCTGCTTGGACCTGTCCTGCTCGGCCTCTACGGCCTCCTCCACAGCCTTGTCAATGGCCGCCTGTCTCTGCCTCGGCGGCGCTGGGCGGCGTTCTCCTTTGCGCTGTTCCTGGTCAGGCTAGCTCTGTTTCCTGCTTGGCTCCCTTTGTCGTCCGCCTCCGCCTCCCTCTCTCCCTCCGCCCAGGCGCCTCCGCCATCCGGTTCCGGCTCCTCTTCCGGGGCGGCGGCTTCCGACTTCCTCCGCTCTTGCCGGCGCCTCCGGGTTGGTCTGGGGGTCCGTCTCCGGTGCAGGATCCGTCCCACTCCCAGGCGCAGGGTCGGCGATCTCCTGCTCTTTCCCCGCCTAATCCCAGGGGCCTCATAGACCTGCTGCTCGGTAAAATCGGCCATAATGCCTCCCAAGGTTCGGGCGCTATGGCCGCTGGCTGCCATTTTCCCGCTGTTGGCATGCGTAATTGTGTGCCCCTGTTCGGGCTGCCGGCTGCCGCCGGCGCTCGGTCTACTTCTTGCCGGCGCGGAGGTCGCCGCCCTTCTTCGGTGCCCTTCTTCACGTCCGTGGTCGCTGGGCGCCTGGACAACCTGCGTGCCTCCGTTCTTTGATCTTGCCGGCATAGCCGCCATCCTCATGGTGCTGCCTCTCCTTTCCGTGTGGATTTGGCATTTTCCGCTGTTGCCGTGCGTATGGTCAGTATGTATTACATGCCAGAAGCCCCATCGCGAAAGTCCGCTAAACTCCTGTTTCCGCCAGGCGTGGCGAAAACTCCGCCGCTTTCCCTTGCGTCTCCTCCCCATAACCGCTGCGCTGGGCTTACATGGGGGCCCCTATTCCGCCCTGAACGGCTGCCGGGGCGTCCCGCCTGCCCGCTCGTTCACAGCCTGCTCCAGCCCCTGGGGGAAGTTCTCCACCTCCCGACCCGGGGCGGCCACAAAGCCTGCTGCTGGGCGGCCTGCATGGCCATCTGCTGCATCTGCATCTGCTGGGCCATCATGGCCTGCTGCTGTCCGCCGCAGTTTATCCTCCAGGGTACTGCTTTGTGGTCCCCGCCCCTGGGTAGTGGGTTCTTCCATCTTGGCCCAGAACAGGATCAGGGGTTTCCGTGCTCGCCGGATCTCCGAAGGCGCCGGTCTGCAGGGTTCATTCTGGTCTCCTGCCACATGGCCTCCCGGTTGCTGGCCAGCGGGGCGAGGTATCGCAGGAGAACAGGAACTGGTCATTCCAGTACCACTGCCCGTCCTCGTCCTGCTCCAGAAAGTCGTAGCGGTTGAACTCCTCGTATTCCGTCTCGCCCTTGTAGTTCTGGTAACTTACCGGGCGCGGTTCGTCGGAGTAGGCCAGCCAGAATTTGAACATCAACTCGAACAGTTCCGCATACGCGGCGTTCTTCATCACCCGTTGCTCTCCAGGCGTCCCGCCGCCTGGGCGTCGAGAACTCCTGGCTTTCCCCGACGTGGCCGTGCTGTCCTGCCGGCCCTGGAAACTGTCCGTGATGCCCAGGATCTGCCGCGCCTCCTCGTAGACGTTGGCCAGGTACAGCAGTTCATACTGCGGGTCCCCTTGAAGTCATTACAGGGCCGATCATGGCCTTGTCCGATGCACTCCCCAGGTACCACCGCTCGCCGTCCTCCGGGTCCGTCCGCAGGTCGGTCCGGCCGTGATCCGCGTCCCCCGCCTTCACCAGGCGGTCGATGATCTTCTGCTCCTGCGGTTGACGTGTTCTGCTGGTCCCGGATCTGGTCCACGTCGCTGTTTGCCCAGAAGTTGCCCGTAGACGCTCACACTGCGCTGCAGGATGATGGGGTACAGGTCCGGCCGGTAGAAGGGGACAAGGGGTTGGTTTTCATCACTGGCCGGCCCTGGTCGTCCAGGCCCGGTGTTGCCCCTCCACGGTGACGCCGCCCGCGGTCTGATCGGCAGCATCACCTGCTCGTACTCCTGCTCCTTGCTGGTCCACTCCTCGCTGCCGCACCAGGGGCACGGCCCGCCGTCATACCGCTCCGGCTCCTGCCGCGGCGCCTGCGCCTCCACCGGCAGGTCCGCCAGGCCTCCGCCGCCGCCCTCCATGGCGCCCTGGGCCATCTGTGCCGCCATCATCCGGCCGGCCAGTTCCCGGTCCGCCACCTCCTGGGGGATCAGCGCCCCAGTAAAGCCCCGCGCCGGATCCGGCAGCAGGTTCCCCAGGGTGTCCTCCACGCGGTTGAACAGGATCTGTCAGGGTGGCCGCACCCGTCCCACTTGGCGCATACCGGCTGCCGCCGCGCCTGGTAGTTCTCCAGGTCCTCCAGTTCGATGTCGTTCACCCAGGAGTAGCGGTTGACGCCGCCCTTGTCGTTGACCTCGAACCCCACATACTGGGTCGGGGCGTCGTCCGCCGTGTCCTTCCGGCGCGCGCGCACTTCCGGCTCCTGCTCGCCCTCGCCGGAGACGTCGATGCCGTACTTGCGGCGGACGGCCTCGCGGTGGTGGGGATTTGATGATAAACCAGTCCATGTGTCCTGGATGCCGGTATAGATCCCCTGCCGGCGCGAATTGTTTGGGTGGATCACGCTTACCTCCACCTCGCCCACGGTTGCGGGTCCGTTTTTTGTTGTCCCCCTCCACCAGGAACCCCACGCCGCCCTGATGGGCACCGTCCGCTCCGCCATGTCGTTCGTCGTCTCGAAGGGCAGCCGGTCCAGTTCGTTGCGCAGGGAAGTGCTCGATCACCGCCGCCAGCCGCTCGTCTTCTTCCGCCGCGGCGTCACCTTGGGAGAGTGGAATGGAGGAGGAACCTGGCTCTCGATGTTCTCAAGCACACGATGTTGCGGACGTGGCTGGTCCTTTTGGGCCCCTTTTTCGTCCCTCTTGGTGTCCCCGGAACCAGGAAGAGCTGTTGTCCCCCGCCGTAGATCTTCTCCCGCTCGTCCATCTTCTCTACTTCCGCGGTAGGCATGGTTAAGGTCCGCCAGGCGCTGCTGCCAGCGGGTCAACTTCTGTGAAACGGTATTCTTCTCGCTCATATCACGTCCTCACGTCTCCATATCGCTCGTCCGCCCCTGCGGGGCGTCCTTGCCCTCTATCTCGACGGCTCCCCCACATGCGGATCATAATCTCACGGTCCGCCTGGGAGGCCTTTGTTGAAGTCCTCCATGTCGTCGCTCAGATGTTCTTGTTTCCCCTGCTGTCCGTGTGCGGACCTGCATGGTCTGCTGCGGCCGGACGTAGTGGGCGGCGTGGCCAGGGAGATCACGCAGTCGTCGTGTGCCCCCGGCTCCGCCTCGGCCGCTGCTTTTCGTTTCGCACGAGGTCAGCATCTCCAGCAGCGTGTCCTTGTCGTTCACCGTGTCCAGGTGATCCCGCAGCACCCGGATCAGTTCCGACACGATCACCGGCCTTGTCAGCCGGTCCGTGCGGAACCCGAAGGCATGGCGGATGGTGCCGTCGTAAGGTGTCCTCGATCTCCCGGACGTACAGGTTTTGATAGCCCATGAATCCAGCAGTTTCACCGGGTAGGTGGAGGAAGTTCGTCTCCGGGGCCAGCATGGCCTCGTTGTACCACCGGCCCAGGCAGTAGAGTTGTCGGGCATAGGTGTCCTCGTCGTACTCGTGGCGCAGCACCGCCACCTGCTCGCCGGTCACGTTGTCCAGCACCTGGCCCACAAACCAGTCGCTGCCGTCTCCGGCAGTGTCCCCGCCCACCACATAGGGCCGGCCCTTCACCGGCGGCCGGTAGACCTTGATGGGGCCGCCCGCCTCCTCGGTCCAGCGGATGTTCCCGATGTGTACGCGTCCGTCCTCCGCGGCGTCGTACTCGAAAAAGCCCTCCGCCGCCGGCGGCCCATCCGATCCAGCCGCTCGGCCACGGCCTTTTGCGTTGAACACGGTCTTGCCCGTCACGCCCCACTGGCCCAGGCAGTAGACCATGTAGTAATATTCGTCGGTGTCCCGGAAGGCCTCCAGGGTCCGTATTGCCTCCCCGGTGAGAAAGCGGTTGTCCTTGTAGGTGCTCTCATGCAGCCGCGCCCGCGGGTCCGGCCGGTCGAAGAACCGCTTTTTCAGCCAGTGGGTGATGGAGATGGGGTTGAAGGACAGGATCATCTGCAGGTAGTACGGGAAGTCCGTGCGCAGGCGGATGTCCAGTTGGTTGAAGTCGCCTTCCTCCAGTTCGGACGCCTCCTCGATCCAGATGCCCGTGATGTCGTAGATGGATTTCAACTTCTCCACGTCGTCCAGGCCGGCGAAAATGATCTTGCTGCCGTTTCGGAAGGTGATGTTCATATCGCTTTTATTCACCCTGGCCCCGGCGTTTGGGTAGAAGTCCGCGATCTGGCCCCGCAACTGTTCAAAGCAACTCTCCCGCAGCGTCCGCGCCACCTTCCGGCACACCAGCCAGCGGTGCCCCGGCTCGCTGGTGACGCGCTCCAGGACCTTTCGCCCGGCAAAGATGCTCTTGCCGCTGCCGCCGCCGCCTTTCAGTACCAGGTATCGGTGCTCGTCGAAAAACAGCGGCAGGAAGGCGGTGTTGTTGGTCTCCCGGATCTGTTTCCACCACAGGGCCGTGTTCAGCAGCCGGTCAAGTTTCTCCTGTTTCATCCGGCGCCGCCCCTTCCTGGTAGAACTCCTGGGCCAGTTCCCGCAGCAGCGCCTCCCGCTCGGCCATGGGTACCGCCGCCGCTGTCAGCGCCCGGCTGGCCTGCGGTCCGAAGTCCACCTCCCGCCGCTCGGTGTAGCCGTAGTTGTTCTGCAGGGAGAAGATGATGCCCTTCACGTCCTTGCGGGTCAGCAACTGCTGCTCCAGGTACTCGCGCATGCGCCCCCGCGTGCGCGTTGTCGTGTCGGAAAACTCCGGGTGCAGGCTTTCGTCGCAGTATTCCGCCCAGGTGCTGCGGTGGATCTCCAGGGGCCTCGCACAGTCCGCCCACGGTAGGGGGGACCAGGTACTCGGTGATCTTCACCTGCTCCCCGCGCTTGTTGATAACAGGCACATTCTCGAAAATTTTGTGTCCGCTGCTGTCCTTCCTGCCGGTGTCCACCTTCTCGGTCAGCCCCACCTCGCGGGTGATGCCGTCGAAGTAGTCCTCCACCGCCTTCCGCAGCGTCCGCTCTGTGTATTTTTTGGGCCTTCCCATGCCGCAGCCCCTCCTTCCTGGCCGCTTTTCCCCGTTTTCTGCCTTTACTGTACCGCAAACAGCGCGTCACGAACCGTCAACTTTTCCACAGGTGCAAAAAAGCAGGCCTCCCGGCCCGCTCGCTGCACGACGTCCGCCCCCCTGGCCGCAGCGGCAAGGAGGGTCAATGGGGTTATTCGGTTTTTCCGCCCGGCGGTGGCCGGTGCCGTTTTTCCTCCGGCAGCACATAGCGGATGTACTGGGGCCTGCCCGGCTTGTACTCGTTTCGGTGCAGCAGTTTCGCCCCGCGGGGTACCCGCAGTTCCGCGTCTGTCAGCGCCACCCGGTCCTTTGGCTGGGGGCGCACCAGGTTCCGGCTGCTCACATACTTTTTCGCGTCCGGTACCCGCCGCACCTGCCGGATCAGGTAGGCCGCTATGGGAGTGTAGTCCTCCTGGGCGGACAGGGGGGACCAGTCCACGCCGCCCATACCGGCCCACTTCTCCGCAAATGCCTCCTTGGCCTCCGCCGGCACGACCAGGTGATGATGCACCCGCACCGTCTCCCCAGTGTCCCCGTCCATGTCGGAGGTGACGGCCACATAGCGCAGGGCAATCCCCGCCTTGGCCAGTTCCCGTTTCACCCTGCGCAGGACAAGGCGCAGTTCATGCTCCGCCGCAAGGCGCAGATTGTCCATCCGCTCCTCCTCGCTGCCGTCCATGTTCAGTCCCTGCTCCCTGGCCCAGGACAGGATCCGCTCCAGTCCCTCCTCGGAGTAGTCCAGCCCCAGGAGGAGATCCCCCTGGCGGAAATTCGCGTTCAGCAGCCGGGCCATGCTCTTCTCTGCGCTCTGCTCGTTCTGCTCCTGCTTTTTGATCTCCTGCTTTTCCCGCCGCCCGGATTTGGAGGGGCGTTCGCCGGGTACCCAAAACTTTGTTTTTTCACCCACGGCGCCCGCCTCATAGGTCCGCACCACCCAGTACCCCTTCACGCTGCCCCTCCTCTCTTTCTTTTTCCGTTCTATTGCTGAAAACTTAGGCCCTTACCAAGCCCGAAAATTCGCGCGCGCGCGAATTATAATAAGTATAGGGTCAGGTACCGGAAAGCCTTTTCGTCTGATCGTCTACGCATTTCCCCTCGTTGGTGCCGTGATCGGCAGTGACGGTTCCCATATTTTGGTTGTCCGCCACTTCGGCGGGCCTCAATGGGCCGTATACCGCGGCCAGGGCGTTTGTGGCTTTTTGATGTGACTTAAACCGGCTCGTCTGGCACTCTCCTCACGGCGCCGCCCTGGGGCAGCGCCGTGGAGAGGGGGTCAGAAGGTCCCAGGCTCACCGGAATTGCACCGGAGCACCGGCGCCGTGTAGCAGACGGTGCCGGCGAGATCCTTACCTGGGCGTGATCTTATATTTTACAGGAGGAGAAAGGGCGGGCCGCCGGGTGTTGCCCGGCATGGCCCGCATATTCAGATCTCCCGCGGGAAGTGTTCGTAGTACCGCCGCACCACCCGCTCCAGGGTGGAGCGGGAAAGGTGGTGCTGCATGCAAACGCTCGCCGCCCCTGCATCCGTCGTCACGAACTGAAACAGGGCCTGGTAGTATTCTCCGCCGCACTCCAGGCACAGGTTGACGATCTCCTGCTGCGCCCGCGGCGGCAGTTCCTCATACAGGCGCGATGTGAAATAGATGTACCCCTGTCGGTCGTAACTCACCGGCACGGACCGCTTGAACCGAAACATGCTCGCACCCCCTTTCCCTGGCGGCTCGGCTCACTGCTCCGCGGTGATCTTCTTGGGCGCCCTGCTGCGTCCCATCCTGTGTTTCCCGGCCCTGGCAAAGAACGGGATCGGCATGCCCCGTCCCTTGATGGGAGAAAACTTCTGCATCTGCTGTACGCAGAAACGGTGCGCCGGCTCGCTCCGGTGGGACCGTTTCCTGTGGTTTTTTGCACTTGACATGTGGAAAAAACCTTACTTTTTCTTTTTTCTTCCTGCCCTGGTGCCCTTCGGCGCCTGTTCAGTCTTTTCCGCCCGCTTGGCCCCGGCCGCTGCCGCCCGCCGCGCGGTCCACTTCTCAATGATCTCCTGCCGCTCCCGTGCCGTGGTGCCGGACATCAGTTGCCCGTAGGAGATCCCCCTGGCCCTGGCCTCCGCGGCCAGCGCATCCAGGTCCCCCATTCCTCGTCCGCTCAATGGCTCCTCTCGCCTCCTTTCGGATCCGCGCTTGTTTCCTCCGCCTTTCCCACTCCAGCAGAAGGCCATACCGCCGGCCTGCGTCCTCCAGCAGCGAGATCTCCATGGCCAGCAGATCCTCCTGTCTCCTCATGCGCCGTCCTCCTGCTCAAGTTCTTCCAGGTACCGGCGCAGATTGGCCCGCACCAGCCCGTCTGTCACGTCCGCCTGGATGTTGGACGCCGCCGCCTGCTTGTCCTGCAGGTTCATGTTGTAGTAGCCGGTCAGCACGTCGGCGCCTTCCTCGTCCGGCTCCTCCAGCATCACCACAACAGCCAGGCCCCGGACCTTTTGGTGGGAGATGATCTGCAGCGTCTCCGTCACAAAGGAGATGTAGTCCTCAAACGGCTTGTCCGAAAGAATAGTAAAGTTTGCCACGGCTACACCTCCCGGATCTCAATGCCCAACTTCTCCCGCAGCAGTTTCTTCTTGATCTCGTATACGCGGGTCTTTGTGGCCCGGCTCTTGACGTCCTCCACCACCCGCAGCCAGTGGATCTCCCCGTTGCAGTCCGGCTCTGTCGCCCGCTCGTAGGAGAAGTCCGCCTGGTACCGGATCGCCCGGACGCGCTGCCCCTCCGGCGTCGTGTAGGCCTCCTGGATGGTGAACTGGGGCTGCAGTTTCAGGTCCCGGATCTGCCCCGCCCGCAGCATGGCCATCAACTCGTCGTAGCGCCTGGCCTCCTTCTTACTGTCAAAGTCCACCTTGCCCCCGTCCTCCAGCGTTCGCTGGGTCCGTACATTGTGGTACTTCTCACCCCCCGCCCGCCCAGGGTGGCGGGGCAGGGGAGGGTGGCGTCGCCTTTGGCTGCCGCTGCTGCGCCATCTTCCGCTGCGCCTGGGCCTGCGCCCAGGGCGGCAGATCTTCAATCCGAACCGCCATGTCCGCCCCTCCGCAGTTCCTCCGGCAGTTCCTGTATCAGTCCCTCGCCCCAAACCCCGGCCAGGTTTCCCTTCATAAACAGGGGCACGCCCTCCTCGCGGCAGGCATCCAGCAGATCCTCCACCCACTTCCGCTCCGGCGTTACTTTTTCCTTCCGGTTCCCGGTTTCCGCTCCGACGATCACCCAGTCCGTCAGCAGCCCTTCCTCGCCCGGATGCAGCGGCCCGGTCATAGGTTCCACGCTTACAAAGGTCTTGTGGTGTTCGGAGAAGAAGTAGGGCTGTCCCTCCTCCGTGGCCGTCGTTCCGTACCAGAAGTTGTCCCGGCGGGGGAGAAGGGGGCTATCTTGTCCAGTTCCAGGTACCGCTGCGGGTTCTTGGTCAGGAACAGGTAGTTGTGCTGCGGCGCCGCCAGGCATGCGTCCAGCACCTCCACGATCCAGCGGGTGGGCACCCATGCTCCAAACAGATCCGCCATGGATCCGACAAAGATGTTCCGCGGCTGCTGCTTTCTGGCCGGCTGCCCCAGGCGGTATCTGTGGAACGTCGGCGTAAACCCGAACGGGTAGGGGCGTTGACTGCCTTTCCCGTTCTTCTGAACCACCAGCAGCGGCCCCTCCAGTTCCGGCGGATCCTTAAAAAAGTTGGCCAGTGTTTTCTTCCCGCCCTTGGTCCATCCCCCGTATCGGGTGGCGATCTGCCTGGCATAGCAGTATGGGCATCCGTGCCGGCAGCCCGTCACCGGGTTCCATGACATGTCCGCCCAGTCGATTTTCGTGTTGTCCATGGTGTTCTCTCTCTATTCCTGCGGCGCATATTTCCGCAGGTTCTTGTGCCAGCGGGAGCGCATCTCCGCCCCGCACCGGACGCACCTGCAGGCGGCGTCCGCGTCCGTCAGGTTCGTTTTGTAGTTCCACTTGGTCCCGCACTCCGGGCACTCGAACAGCGCCTGCGCCAGCATCCCGCAGCGGCGTCATGTCCGCACTCCCGGCAGGTGCTTTCTCTGTGGTTTCGCCCCTGGCATTGTAGGCATAGATCTTCCCGCAGTTCTGGCACTTCACCAGCAACCCCCCGGTAGCCCTCCTCGACCTCTTCCTTTTTTTTTTTGTTTTCGGGGCGGGGGCAGCCCGGCTTTTCTTCAATACCCCCCCGCCGTTTTTCGGCGGCTCCAGATGCCGCTTTTACGCTGCGCGGAATGGCGCGGACCAGTTTCTCGTCGTCCGGCAGTTCGATCTGCCGCTCCGTCTCCCCAGCCGGCCTCTCGACTCTTTTATGTGAATCAGCATGGTTATACCTCATTTCCCCAGGCGTCCCAGCCTGGCACACGTTCTCTTGCGAACAGTTCAATCCTCGGCATCCCCCAGCAGACGGACGATCCGCTCCCCGGACTTCCGCCGGCTTTCGGCTGTGCCGTTCCACCGGCGCCTCTATAACCTGCTGGACGCCGTGGCTCTTACTACCTGCCGGGCCTTGGTCCCCCGGCGTAGTCCCCAGGAGGCACACCTCCGCATTCGCCCTGGTGTAGGCGCCCATACCCCAGAAGTTTCCGCCGTTCTTGCGGTTCTTCTTGATCCACACAAAGGCGGCCGTCCGGTATTCAAATCCCCAGGCCTCCATGACGCGCAGCAGCGCCTCCGGATGTTCGGGAAGGTCGCCCAGAGAAGGCAGACAGCATACCCCCCCCGCACATATTTTTCACCGGAAGGGCGCAGATCTCCTCCGTTGTCATGGTGTCGTAGTGGGCCGACGCAGCGCCGCGTTTCCCCTTGGCCCACCTTTCTGCCTGTAACTCCAGGGCGGGTCCGCGTAGATGATGTTGTACGTTTTGTCCGGGAAGTTCGTCTCGTCCACGTTACCTCACCGCCCCCATGGCCCGCAGAGCGGCCTCCTGCTGCTCGGTGAGGGTCCGAAAAATCTCTCCCGCCGTTCCCGATCAGGATCGGCCCCACAAAGGAGACACCGCAGATGGTGGTGTTGGCCTAGGGCATCCCTTTGATCCGCCCCTCCTCGTTGCACAGGACGCAGGCATCCGCCCATAGCGTGACAGCCTCCAGGTGGCCGCCCACCGCCTTGCAAGCGGCTCCAGTTCGTTCTGGATCTCCGTGACCGTCCATCCTTCTCCCGGCCTTTTTTATGAAATCTCACTTTTTCTCCTCTCTTTTTCAGTTCCGCCCTGGCCTTCGATAGCAGCCAGGACCGGATGCCACTTTTCGCAGGTGCTCTCGCAGACATATACCCTGTGGCACTT
>VOFJ01001757.1_pt1 | contig 46095 bp, 93 predicted proteins | sample 5384081 | NCBI WGS metagenome assembly VOFJ01 (sample SAMN12384729, study PRJNA508395) | human gut metagenome | isolation source: healthy gut I | host: Homo sapiens
AAAATTAAAGACGCAACCATCGCCCTTTACAAAAAAATGTGCAGAATATGCTTTGAGCAAAGGAAATCATTATTGCAGATACAAAATTTGAGTTTGGTTTGGACGAGAATGGAAATGTTGTTCTCGGTGATGAAATGTTGACTCCGGACAGCTCCAGATTCTGGCCTTTAGAGGGATATGAAGCAGGAAAAGGACAGCCATCCTTTGACAAGCAGTATGTGAGAGACTGGTTAAAAAGCAAACCCTGACAATGATTTCCTTTTACCGGAAGAGGTAGTAACAAAGACCGTTGATAAATACAAAGAAGCATTTGCATTATTAACCGGTAAAGAATTTAAATAAAATGCCAAAGGGCATAGATGGAGTTACACTGACCTGGATTTTCAGGAAACCAGCGGAAAGGCAGAAACGATTATATGTATAACAACGAGTTTGAAAAAGATACACCATGGGATGATCTGCATGAGGAGTGTGGTGTGTTCGGCATGTATGATTTTGATGGAGGAGATGTCTCATCCACTATCTATTATGGCCTTTTTGCCTTCAGCACAGAGGACAGGAAAGCTGTGGTATTGCAGTGAGTGATACACACGGACCAAAGGGAAAGGTGACAACACACAAGGGTATGGGCCTTGTAAATGAGGTGTTTACTCCTGATATCTTAGAGCCTATGAAGGGCGATATCGGAGTGGGACATGTGCGCTATTCAACAGCAGGCTCATCAACACGTGAGAATGCACAGCCTCTCGTATTAAATTATGTCAAGGGCACTTGCCATGGCACACAACGGAAACCTCATAAATGCAAAGGAGCTTCGCAAAGACTTGAGTATACCGGAGCTATTTTCCAGACGACCATTGACTCGGAGGTGATCGCATATCATATCGCAAGAGAACGTCTGAAATCCAAGACAGTTGAGGAGGCTGTTGGAAGAGCCTGCCGTAAATTAAAGGAGCGTATTCGCTGGTTGTCATGAGACCCGCGAGAAACTCATCGGTGGCACAAGAGATCCTTTTGGTTTTAAACCGCTCTGCATTGGAAAACGTGATAATGCTTACATTCGTTGCATCTGAGAGCTGCGCACTTGGAGACGATCGGAGCAGATTTTGTACGTGATGTCCTGCCGGGGAGGTTGTGACCATTACACCGGAAAACGGAATCCAGTCCGATTTGTCGATGGCACTTGCCCCCAAAAAAGCAGGGCAAGATGTATTTTTTGAATATATTTATTTTGCAAGACCGGACAGCCGTATCGACAATGTGAGCGTCTATAGCATCAAGAATCAAGGCTGGACGGTTTCTTGCGATGGATTCGGCTGTGGACGCCGACCTTGTTGTCGGTGTGCCGGAATCAGGAAATGCAGCGGCATTGGGCTATTCATTACAGTCTGGAATTCCATACGGAACTGCTTTTGTAAAAAATGGTTATGTCGGGACGAACCTTCATCAAACCAAAACAGAGCAAGCCGTGAATCAGTGTTCGTGCAGATAAAACTGAATGTTTTAAAAGAAGCCGTAAACGGAAAAGCATCATCATGATCGATGATTCTATCGTCCGCGGTACAACATCGGACCGGATCGTAAAAATGCTCCGTGATGCAGGAGCAACAGAAGTGCATGTAAGAATCAGTTCCCCACCATTTTTATGGCCATGTTATTTTGGAACCGATATCCCGGAAGAGAGCAGCTGATCGCTTATAACCGGACATCGAAGAAATCCGTGATATTATCGGAGCGGATACGCTTGGATATTTGAAGTGGAGCGTCATGAGATGGTGGAAGGATTAAATATCTGCATGGGCTGTTTCACAGGAAAATATCCGATGGAGCCACCGAAGGATGACATTCGTGGTGACTTTTGATAACGAAAAGTGTGGTATGATGAAATAGATTAATTTCAGCTAAAAAGGAGATAAAAATGAGTACAGATAGATATACAAGTCCTCTTTCTGAGCGCTATGCCAGTAAAGAGATGCAGTATATTTTTTCGGCAGGATATGAAGTTTAAGACCTGGAGAAGATTATGGATCGCATTGGCTGAGACAGAGATGGAGCTTGGCTTTAAGTCAGGATGGCAAGCCGGTTATCACACAGGAACAGATTGATGAGTTGAAGGCGCATGTCGACGACATTAATTATGACGTTGCAAGAGAGCGTGAAAAATTGGTTCGTCATGATGTAATGAGCCATGTCTATGCATATGGACAGCAGTGCCCTAAGGCAGCAGGAATTATACATCTTGGAGCAACCTCATGCTATGTAGGTGACAATACAGATATCATCATCATGAATGAAGCATTAAAGCTTGTTCACAAAAAGCTTATAAGTGTTATTGCAGAGCTTGCAAATTTTGCTGATAAGTATAAGAATCAGCCAACTCTTGCATTTACATTTCCAGCCGGCACAGCCGACAACAGTTGGAAAGCGTGCCACACTGTGGCTGAATGAGTTTATGCTGGATCTCGAGGATTTAGAGTATGTGCAGGGCACCATTAAAGCTCCTTGGCTCAAAGGGTACTACAGGAACACAGGCCAGCTTCCTTGAGCTCTTCGACGGAGACAATGAGACAATAGACAAGATAGATCCGATGATTGCAAAGAAGATGGGCTTTAAGGATTGTTATCCGGTGTCAGGCCAGACATATTCCCGTAAAAGGTAGATACAAGAGTGGTAAATGTGCTCGCAGGCATTGCTGCATCAGCTACAAAGATGTCAAACGATATCAGACTGCTCCAGCATCTTAAGGAAGTAGAGGAGCCGTTTGAGAAGAATCAGATAGGTTCATCAGCCATGGCATACAAGAGAAATCCTATGAGAAGTGAGAGAATAGCATCTCTTTCAAGATATGTTCTTGCAGATGTAATGAATCCGGCTATCACATCTGCAACCCAGTGGTTTGAGAGAACGCTGGATGATTCTGCTAATAAGAGATTGAGCATTCCGGAAGGATTTTTTGGCGATCGACGGTATCTTAGACTTATGCCTGAACGTTTGTGGATGGACTTGTGGTATATGATAAAGTAATCACAAAGCATATGATGGCAGAACTGCCGTTTATGGCAACGGAAAATATTATGATGGACGCTGTAAAGAATGGCGGCAACCGTCAGGAGTTACATGAAAAAAATCCGTCAGCTTTCTATGGAAGCAGGCAAGAATGTAAAGGTAGAAGGAAAAGATAACAATCTGTTGGAGTTGATCGCAGCAGATCCATCTTTCAATCTTACCTTAGAGGAATTACAGGCTACTATGGAGCCATCGAAATACGTTGGACGGGCACCGATCCAGGTGGACAAATTCCTTGCAAATGTTGTGAATCCAATTTTGGAGGCAAACAAAGAAGATCTTGGCATGACAGCCGAGATTAATGTATAAAACCGGAGTTTCACTAGCGTAGTGTCGCAGATTCTGTAGTGCTTTTTATAGGTTGTGAGGGGCAGATATAAGCGTCCTCTCACAAGTCAGAATTTTATATGTAATGAAAAAGAAAAACGGTATAAACGAAATATTATGTTTCTGTTCGCTGGGCATTTCGATAGGCTTCTGAGCAACAATCTTGAGAAGCAGTGCTTCCCAAGATTGTTAGAATCCTATCTCCATAGCTCACAAAAGAAAATAATATTTGTTTATACCGTTTTTCTTTCATTTACGTTATGGATGACTTGTGAGAGGACGCTTATACATGTCCAATTTACGCTGTGAACCGCACCACAGAATCTGCAATTTACGTTATGGAACTCACGGTTATCTTTGTGTTCTGCCGCTTGCAACATGGATTGACAGATTTTCACAACTGGGATATTGCATCTTTGCACAGTCTTGGCTCAATAAAAAATAGAACTGATTTGTTTTCAGGATTTTTAGGATGTTGCCAGCGACAACAAGCGGAAGCGCTCCTGAAAACAAACAGTTCTATTTTTTATATTTCTATACACTTTGTTGGCATGCAATTAACATAACCTGCGAAAATCCGTAACACCACCCTACAGGCGGCAGTTCATAAGTTAAACTCCGGGATGAGTGCCTATGAGATAACGACAAAATGCAGTCGTTCACGATGACTTGGCGGTCACAGGATATATTCCATCTGCCGTTCCTTTGTCTTCATACCCATTTTTTTCGTAGAAGTGTTCTGCCGAAGTGTTTCCTGCCCAGACGTTCAGTGTTACCTCATAGCAACCTTGCTCTTTTTGCCTGCTGCTTCACATATTCAAACAGGCTTTCTCCGATGTGCTGTCCCCGTGCCTGCTGGTCAACGCACAAATCGTCGATGAACAGTGACTTAAAGGGCACCATATTTGTGGAAAATGGCTGCTCCTGCATTTGACAGAAGGCATAGCCCATACACACACCATCCTCGTTCACGGCAACATAGATAGGTTTATCCTCCTGCTTCAAAAGCTCTGCAAGTTCGCAGACAGTGTATTTTGTGGTGCCAGAGATAAACATATCCGGACGGATCTCTGCATGGATCTGCAATACCTGCTCCAACAGTGCAAGAAGTCTGGGAATATCTTTTGCCTCTGCCTTACGGATTTTTTCATTTCAACTTCACTCCTTTACAATTCTGATTCGCAAAATTCATTGATATTGTAATTCTATCATAGTCATACTTTTTATTCTATATAAAATACAATGAAAGAAGTTTTGCTTTGTAAGAAACTTCTTGCAATATTTAGGTGCACCACAATGCGGACATTCTGTATTCTAATTAGAAAGAAGTGGAATTGCAGATGCGATTATGTTAGAATCTTAGTGTTAATGAATTTAGCAATATGATATAATGTGCGTAAGCAATGAGCAGTGCCAATCGAGAATATACAGACCGGACATGCTTGCATGGTGAGGTCTGTATATATCGAGAGTGATAGGGCGAATGCCCGACAGCCAGGAAAATCTCTGATTTTTCTGGCGTGCACTGCGGACTAAGCTTCATGATATAATGTTCATGTATTCAAACAAAGTAGGAGAGAGGTAAATACGCCATGAATTTGAAAAAAGTTCATCACATTGCCATTATCGGGAGCAACTATGAGCAATCAAGGCACTTTTATGTGGATCTGTTAGGCTTTTCTGTCATTCGAGAAAATTACAGACCGGAACGCGATGATTACAAAATCGATCTTCAACTCGATGGGATGGAATTAGAACTTTTTATCATTAAAAATTGCCCGAAACGCCCCAGTTATCCAGAGGCTTACGGCCTCCGGCATCTTGCCTTTGCTGTAGACTCTGTCGATGATACCGTAAGAGAATTGAATAAAAAGGGCATCCTAACCGAGCCGATCCGAGTCGATGCTTACACAGGCAAAAAAATGACATTCTTTTCCGACCCTGACAATCTTCCTTTGGAAATTCACGAATAAAGCAGTACTTTTCTTTTTCACAGAGCTGTTTGTATATGGTTTCTGCGTCTATGTTATAATACTTCTGTTATGTGAATTTATAATCTGATTCGCAAAGGAGAAACGTATGGACGTATCATATTAACAAATTTTACAAGATGCTGATTGACCGTAAAATGAAAAAAAAAGACATTTGCGAGCAGGCTGGTATAGCTACCAGTACCATGGCAAAAATGGCGAAGGACGAGAATGAACAATAATTTATACCATGAAAAGTATGACGGGAGCAATGAAGCAGAGGTGTTCCGTCATGAGGTGATCATGGACCTGGTTTTTTGATAAAAAACAATCAGAGCCTTGCATCCGGATCTGTCGAAAATCCACTTGCGGATTAGCCTGCATGTGGGTAAAATGTAACTATTCGGAGAAGGCTCACACACATTGTGCAGACCGTAAAAATCAACAGTAAGATACAAAAGAAGCAGGGATCAATATGGAAAAAGATATTAACACGGAAGTTTCAAATACACAGTTACCGGCAACGGAAGAAAAAGCGAATCTCAAGGAGAGTCTGCGCATTCAGAAATCCCAGTGGATCAAGGAACAGATCAAAAGGCAGCGGGAAGCGGAAGATGCTGTTTTTTAGAGCAGATGATCGAAGAACAGAGAGTTATTGATGGTTTAAACAGCGACATCAATGAGAATCTGGACAGGACAAGAGAGAGCCGGAAGTTTAATCAGGAGTTTCAGGAGAAGATCAATACTCAGATTTACGAGATGAACGGCATTACAGAGGATAAACTGAAAGGTATGCGGGAATACAAAAACGCATATTATCAGGGATGTGCATTTTCCCTGTTCCTGTTGTCTGTTGTTATGATTGGGATCTGTGGTGTGCTTCATGGTTTTGAGTCACAGATTTGTCTGTTTATGATCGCATGCACCGGCGTAGAGGGGGCACTGCTCGCACAGGACAAATGGAGAAATAAACTGGTGAATATATTATGTAAACTGCTCTATCTGATGGTTTTTCCGGTGATGATGGTTATTTTTGTCTGCTACGAGCTGAAATATCCGGAATATGACCTTTTCCTGCCATATTTTGCAATGGGAATCGTGGTTGTCCTGATCATTGGAACAGCGCGGCATTTTTCTTTTACGATCCGTATAAGCAGGACAAAAAGCGTGTGAAAAATGCAAAAGATTATATTTTCAGAAGTGGAAAAGATTGCAAAAAAACAGGTGAAGAAAAATCAGAAGCTCCGCGCAAAAGAGGAGAAAAAGAATCAGAAGATCCAGCTGCGCGAGGAGAAGAAGAACCAGAAACTCCAGCAGCGCGAAGAGATGGAAAGTCAGAAAGCGGCAGAGCGTGAGGAAAAAGAAACTCAGCGCGCACTGGAAAGAGAAGAGGCAAGGGAAAAAGAAGAAAAGCTGCAAAGTAAAAAGGCAGAAAAGGAAGCCAGAAAGCAGGAGCGCAAGGGAAAAAAGACAGGCGTGGCTTGCTGGTGTAAAAAAGAAAAATGGCATGCCTGGGTGGAAAAAATAAAAGAAAAGTGGCATGCGTTTCTTGCAAAGTTTAAAAAGGAAGAATAGAAATGAGATATCAGATACGGCATGCAATTGTAAAGTATGCGGCGGCAGATACCATATTAGAAGATGTAAATTTTGAGATACATGATCATGAAAAAATAGCAATCATCGGAAGAAATGGCTGTGGAAAAACAACGCTTTTAAAGCTGATCTCCGGTGAAGTGGAGATGGCAAATCCGGACAGTGACGAGGAATGCGGCATTGTCATGGCAGGAAAACAGCGGATCGGCTATCTGAGACAGATCAGTTTTGAGGACAGCAGTATCAAGGTAGAAGAGGAAATTTTAAAAGTGTTTGCGCCTGTTTTTTCCTGCGAAAAAACGAATGCAGGAACTGACAGAGCAAATGAAAACGGATACTTCTGAGCATTTATTAAAGGAATATGCCGCATTGCAGGCGAAGATGGAGGCACTGCGGGGATACACCTACAGACAGGATATGGAGACAATGTTCCAACGGTTCGGGTTTGCGTTAAAAGACCTGCAAAGACCGATTGGAACTTTTTCAGGTGGTCAGCAGACAAAAGTGGCGTTCGTAAAACTGCTTTTTTGAGCCAGCCTGATATCATGCTTTTGGATGAGCCGACCAACCATTTGGATATGCCAACGATCGAGTGGCTGGAAGGTTATCTGAAAAATTATCCGAAAGCGGTTGTGATCGTGTCGCATGACCGGATGTTTTTAGACCGCGTGATTGACGTGACTTACGAGATCGAATATCACAGGATTAGGCGTTATCCGGGCAATTATACAGCATTTTTGAGGCAGAAAGAGGAAGCATTAGCAAAGCAGGAAAAAGATTACGAGGCACAGCAGGCGGAGATCAAGCGTCTCACAGACTGGATCGAAAAGTGGAAGAATACACCGACAAAGGTTGCGGCGACACGTTCCAAACGAAAAGTGATCGAGCATATGGTTTTGATCGAAAAGCCGCGCAAGTTCGATACAAAAGCGTTTCAGGGACAGTTTCTGCCGCAGACGACCAGCTATCATGATGTGTTGTCCGTCCGGGGCTTACAGATCGGTTATGATTCCGTTTTGAGCAAAATATCTTTTGAGCCGCACCGCATGGAGCGGATCGCGGTGATCGGTGAAAACGGAAAAGGAAAGTCGACACTTTTTAAAAACGTTAGTTGGGGAGCCGCCGAAGCTCGGCGGTCAGTTTTCATTCGGGACAGGCGTGGAGTGGGGATATTTTTGACCAGCAGGCGGCGGTTGCCGAGAGTCAGAATCCGAAAATGACGATCATGGAAGATTTCTGGGAAGAATATCCGACCTTAAAAGAAGTAGAAGTGCGCAGTGCGCTGGGAAGTTTTTCTTTTTTCCGGGGATGATGTATACAAAGAATTGGGACAGTTATCCGGTGGAGAGAAGGTGCGTCTTGCTTTATGTAAAATGTTTAAGCGCAGACCGAATCTTCTGATTCTGGACGAGCCGACAAACCATATGGATATCGTTGGAAAAGAAGCATTGGAGCAGATGTTAAAAAGTTATACGGGAACAGTTTTATTTGTCTCGCATGACCGGTATTTTATTAAGGAGATCGCAACGGGAATCCTTGATTTTCAGGCAGATAAAGTACAGTATTATCCGTGCACTTATGAGGAATATCTGGAGCAGAAGCAGAAAGAAGCACAGGGACTGATTGGTGGAAACAAAACAAATGCCGCAGGAAACAGTGGAAAATCCAGAAACGTAGCTGGCGAAGCAAAGAGATAACAGAAATATATCACAAGTCGGAAGTCAGAGTAATCCGCCAACGTTATCCGATGTGTTTGATAAAAAAGACGTATTATAATCCGGGCAAGATTATTTCCAGATTAAAGCAGCAGCTTGTCAAGTATGAAAAAATGCTCGGTGAGAGTGAGGAACGGCTCGCAGAGCTGCAAATGCAAGCAGATGGACACGGCACTCGCCACGGACTATGAGAAATTGACAGAATTGGAGCAGGCGATTGCGGCGGAGCAGAGCAATCAGGAGAGCATTTTAGACCGTCTGGTGGAGACGGAGACAGAACTGGATGAGATGCAGGAGAAAACAGTCTAAACAGGATCAGACTTTGCAATACAAGAAAAAAACAGTAGATTTGGAAGGCAGAAAATCGAGGAAGCAGATATGACAAAAAAAACAGTTAGCACTTGAGATTATCAAACGTTTGAAAGAAGCGTATCCGGACGCGGGATGTACGTTGGACTATGATGAGGCATGGAAACTTTTGGTGAGTGTCCGTCTGGCTGCGCAGTGTACCGATGCGCGAGTCAATGTGATCGTGGAAAAGTTATATGAGAAGTTCCCGGATGTCGACGCGTTAGCGGCGACCGGTGTCTCTGAGATCGAGGAGATCGTGCGTCCATGCGGACTTGGAAAAAGTAAGGCAAAAGATATCAGTGCATGCATGAAAATGCTAAAAGAACAGTACGGTGGAAAAGTGCCGGATGATTTTGATGCACTGTTGAAACTTCCGGGGTCGGACGCAAAAGTGCGAATCTGATCATGGGGGATGTGTTCGGAAAACCGGCGATCGTCACAGACACACACTGTATCCGTCTGGTGAACCGCATGGGACTGGTAAAAGACATCAAGGAACCGAAAAAAAAGTAGAGATGGAACTGTGGAAGATCATTCCACCGGAAGAGGGAATGATTTCTGTCACAGATTGGTGGAGCATGGCAGGGACGTCTGTACAGCACGGACAAATCCGCATTGTGACCGCTGTGTATTAAATGATATCTGCGCGACAGGGAAAAAGCTTATGAAAGCAGAGCAGAAAACGAAGTGATCTATATTGGTGTTGCAGTGGCAAAGCAGTAAAAAATTTTAAAGAGAAGTTATAAAAATGGCAGTACAAAATGATTTTTCAAAGGGAAGTATTTTATCCCATATGGCACGGATTGCGCTTCCGATGACGCTGGCACAGTTTGTCAATATTTTATATAACATTATTGACCGGGTATTTATCGGACGTATCCCGGATCATGCGACGGAGGCTTTGACCGGACTTGGAGTGGCATTCCCAATCTGCACGCTGGCAATTGCTTTTGCCAATCTGGTAGGAATGGGCGGTGCTCCTCTTTTTCTATAGAGAGGGGAAAAGGAAATGAAGAGGAAGCAAAAGTATATTTTAGGCAATTCATTCAACCTGTTAGTGGTCATTGGAGTAGTGTTCAGTGTGGTGATGTTTCTGGTAAAAAGGCCGATGCTATACCTGCTTGGTGCAAGCAAAAATATTTACGGATATGCGGATTCTTATCTCACAATCTACATATGCGGAACACTTTTTGTGATGTTAAGCCTTGGTATGAATGCATTTATCAATGCGCAGGGCTTTGCCAATATCGGAATGATGACGGTATCGATCGGTGCAGTCTGCAACCTGATTTTGGATCAATTTTTATTTTTGAAATGGAAATGGGTGTACAGGGAGCGCAGCGCTGGCAACGGTGATCTCGCAGTTTGCAAGCTGCCTGCTGGACACTCCGGTTCCTTACCGGGAAAAAAGGCGACGATCCGGTTAGATAAAAATTATTTGAAATTAAAAACAGACCGCGTCAAAAAAAGATTCTTGTGCTCGGTTTATCCGGTTTTACTATGTCGGTGACGAACAGCCTCGTGCAGATGGTATGCAATATCAATCTGGCGATGTACGGTGGAGATATGTATATCGCGGCGATGACTATTATCAATTCTGTGCGTGAAGTGATCCATATGCCGGTTTCCGGTGTTGGAAATGGGGCACAGCCGGTCATGAGTTTTAATTATGGTGCGAAAAGAATATGGGAGAGTGAAACAGACAATCCGCTATACGGCGGTCATTCTTCTGGTTTATACATTATTTGCGCGGGGAATGACGATGTTATTTCCGAACCAGTTTGTGATAATTTTTAATAAAGATGCAGAGTTGCTGCCACTTACGGTAAAATCCATGCATATCTATTTCTTCGGATTTTTCTTCATGGCATTTCAATTCACCGGGCAGACAACGTTTCAGGCACTTGGAAAATCAAAGCAGGCAATCTTCTTTTTCCATGTTAAGGAAGGTGATCATTGTTTGTGCCGCTTACGTTTTTACTGCCAATGATCCCGGAAATCGGCGTGACAGGCGTATTTCTTGCAGAACCAATCTCAAACCTGATCGGGGGACTGGCCTGCTTTATTACCATGTATGTTACGGTTTATCGGAAACTGGAGGTTTGACGATAGTTACAGGCAAGCAGAATTGGGGAAAGACATGCAGTTAGATGCTGTGAGCAATTAGCAAAATGGTGCAATTCACAGCGTTGATCGGGCATGTATAAGCGTCCTCTCACAAGTCATGATTTTATAGGTTTATGAAAGAAAAACGGTACAGACGAAATATGAGGTTCCTGTTCGCCAGGCATTCCGATAAGCCTCTGAGGAGTCTTATCTCCATAGCTCACAAAGAAAATAATATTTGTCTGTACCGTTTTTCTTTCATTTACGTTGTGTGTCCAGCGAAGCTGGACCACACTAGCCGGTGTAAGTCCGGTCACGGTAATCGCCAGTGAGCCGTGTAGCTAAACTCGGTGCGTTGCAGTAATGCAGGGTACTAAGCGAGTGGATAAAGTAACCTCGGTAAGAGGGGCGAGCAATTATGCAGACCGTAACATAAAGTGAATTCTGCCGTATCGTTAGAAAGGTCTCTGAAAAGAGAGCAAAGGGAAGCTGAACCTTGGGCGTATGGGTGAAAGCCATGGAACGTGCGAAGAAACTGGAAAGCAGCACGGAGGAATCCCTCGGTATATAGGAAACGGTATGTATGAAAAGTGTGGTTCGGAACTGGAGAGACCCTACCCATCACCGAAAGGTAAAAAGAAAGCGTATAAGCTTGGCGAAATCGTATTTCTGATGGGAGGGAGTCGGAGAGGAACATAGTACCAATAATGACTGTGCAAGAAAACGCAGTCTATGGGAAGGTTCCTTGCTTCATTCATGTTTGTAGAGAGGGTAAGAGTGAGAGAATGTCATGCAGACTAACAACTCCAAGGAAAAAGTTCGACAACTTCAAAACAAACTATATCTGACACAGCCAAGAAATGTGATAGCCGAAGATTTCATGCACTTTACGATAAGGTATATCGTGATGATGTACTTTTTGAAGCATGGAAACGGGTAAAAGCTAACAAGGGTTCCGGTGGTGTAGATGGTATCGGAATCGAAGATATTGAAGAGATGGGAATTGAAAAATACCTGTCAGAAATCAAATCGGAACTGATGGATGGAAAGTATAAAACATCCCCAGTAAAGCGAGTTATGATACCAAAACCAGACGGAAGTGAAAGACCTCTTGGAATACCAACAGTCAAGGACAGAATTGTGCAGATGGCTGCCAAGATAGCAATAGAGCCAGTATTCGAAGCTGACTTTAGAGATTGTTCCTATGGATTCCGACCGAAAAGAAGTGCCAGGCAAGCACTGGAAGTGGTAAGGAAAGCGTGTAACAACAAGGGCTATTATGTAGTAGACGCAGATATTGAGAAGTTTTTTGATAACGTAAACCAAGATAAACTGATGAAACTGGCAGAGCAGCAGAGAATATCAGACCGTAGGATATTGAAGCTGATAAGACAATGGTTAGTATCAGGAGTATTATACGGAAATGTGCTGACAATTTCTGAACTGGGAACAAGCCAAGGTTCAGTTATATCTCCGTTATTGGCAAACATCTACTTAAATACACTGGACAGACTGTGGGAAAAGTATGGACTTACTCACGGTATTCTTGTAAGGTACGCAGATGATACAGTCATCATCTGCAAGAATAAGAAAAAAATGCAAATCACGCACTGAACTTATTGCAGTACATCATGGCAAAACTGGATTTAAAGCTACACCCAGTAAAAAAACAAAGATTGTCAGCATGTGGGACGGAAAAGAGGGATTTGACTTTCTTGGAATGCACCACAGAAGAATGACAACGGAAACAAGCAAAGGACAATTGTATATAAAGAAACTTATCAGTACCCGAGCAGGAAAGCCATGAAGAAGATAAAAGCAGAAATCAAAAAGAATGTAAACGGTCGAAGTCTGTTAGTTGCAAAGGAAGAGGATTTAATAAAGAATCTAAATCCGAAAATCATAGGTTGGAAGAATTATTATTCCACCAAAACAAATGAGACATGGATGCAGGAATTAGACTGGTATATTATCTGCACCTTTACAAGATGGTATAACAAGAAACACCAAAGGCGTAAACATATGTCAAGAGTGGGATTTGTTAGAAATAGCATTTACGAAAAAAGGATTAAAGAAAATGGCTAGAGCATGACGTAATGCTGTAGAAAGAAGAATGTCGGAAAGCCGTGTGAGGGAGAACCTCATGCACGGTTTGATGAGGGGCGGATGAAATTTTCATCCGCCTACTCTACACGAATGACTTGCGAGAGGACGCTTATACATGCCCAATCAACGCTATGAATCGCACCACAGAATCTGCAATTTACGTGATGGGATGAGTACCTACAGGGTAACATCAAAAACTCAATCTGGATCCTCGAAATAAATCAATTACAAATTCTTTAAATGATTTTTTACAGAGACAAATAGGCATGCAGGTATGATTAAATTTAACAAAGCGGAATTGACCGAGCTGAAAGTGAGGATTTTTTTTATGAACATAAAATATGATCAGCTATGTATTAGAAATGCAGAGAAAAAAGGACTGTGAGCAATTAGCAAAATGGTGGAATGACGGAAAAGTAATGGCACATGCAGGATTTCCTAATGGACTTGGGACAACTGCAACCGAAATAGAAAAACAAATTGTGAATGATAGTGATGAGACCAGAAGGCGATTAATGATAGTATATAAAAAATACGTTAATCGGAGAAATGAGTTTTTACGTGTATGAAAATGCAAAATATGAGATTGGAATAAAGATATGTGAGTTTGATTATCAGAAAAAGGACTTGGAAAGATTGTGTTAAGTATGTTGATTGAAGAACTATTCCATATGGGTGCACAACTTATCTTTTTGGATACAAATCTGAATAATACCAGAGCACAGCATGTATATGAGAAATTGGGCTTTAAAAAGAATTGCAATTCATTGTGATTCATGGAAAAACCAGCTGGGAGAGTTACAGTCAACGGTTGATTATGAACTGACCAAAGGTGATTTTTGTAATTTTAAGAACAGATAACTTCAATACGTAAATCGCAGACTTTGTGGTGCAGTTCATAGCGTTGATCGGGCATGTATAAGCGTCCTCCCACAAGGCATTCACAGTGTAAAGAAAAAAGAAAAATCGTGCAAACAAATATTATTTTCTTCGTGAGCTATGGAGATAAGACTCTTTAGAGGCTTATCGGAATGTCCAGCGAACAGAAACATAATATTTCGTTTGTACGATTTTTCTTTATAATCAACATATATGATATGCCTTGTGGGAGGACGCTTATATCTGCCCCTTCACAAGCTATAAAAGCACCACAAAATCTGCGGCACTACGTCTATGAAAATTTATTCAGCCAGATTTCCCGTATAAAGCTGATAGTATTTTCCGTGTTCTTCCATCAACTGCTCATGGCTGCCGCGTTCAATGATGCGCCCCTGCTCTAAGACCATGATACAGTCACTGTTGCGGACAGTGAGAGACGGTGTGCGATGACAAAAGTCGTACGTCCGCGCATCAGTTTATCCATACCATCCTGTACGATTTTTTTCCGTTCTGGTATCGATGGAGGAGGTTGCCTCATCGAGGATCAGGACAGGAGGATCAGCAATGGCGGCACGGGCGATCGCAAGCAGCTGGCGCTGTCCCTGGCTTAAGTTTGCGCCGTCTCCGGTCAGCAATGTGTTGTAGCCATCCGGAAGCTGATGGATGAAGGTGTCTGCATTTGCAAGTTTTGCGGCAGCTGATGACTTCTTCGTCTGTCGCATCCAGTTTTCCGTAACGGATATTTTCCATTACAGTTGCGGTAAATAGATGGGTATCCTGCAATACGATTCCAAGGGAATGACGCAGGTCGTCTTTTTTGATCTTATTAATGTTAATGCCGTCGTAGCGGATCTTGCCATCCTGAATATCGTAGAACCGGTTGATCAGGTTTGTGATCGTTGTTTTTCCGGCACCGGTACTTCCAACGAAAGCGATCTTCTGTCCTGGAGTGGCAAAAAGGTCTACGTTGTGCAGAACCATTTTGTCAGGATTGTATCCAAAATCGACATCATCAAATACCACATCACCCTTTAACTCAATGTAGTCGACAGAACCGTCTGCCTGATGCACATGCTTCCATGCCCACATTCCGGTACGCTCGCTGCACTCTGTAATCTGGCCATTTTTCCTTTTTCGCACGCACTAAAGTCACGTATCCCTCGTCCGTTTCTGGTTTTTCATCCAGCAGATTGAAGATTCGCTCGGAACCTGCAAGCGCCATGACGATATTGTTGATCTGCATGCTTAACTGGTTGATCGGCTGGCTGAAGCTCTTATTGAATGTGAGGAAGCTTGCTAGTTTACCGAGGGTGAAACCGCCTACACCTTCCAGGGCGAGGATGCCGCCGACTAAGCGCGACCAGAACATAACTTACATTTCAAGCTGTGCATTGATCGGCATTAAGATATTACCAAATTTGTTCGCGTTATCAGCACTTTCAAATAACTGGTCATTCAGCTTTGTTGAAGTCTGCAATACTTTCTTCCTCATGGGTAAAGACCTTTACTACCTTCTGGCCATTCATCATCTCTTCAATATAACCGTTGACCGTAGCGATATCACGCTGCTGGGCGATAAAGTACTTGGCACTGGCGCCACCTACCACTTTGGTGGCATAGAGCATGACTCCAACCATAAAAAGTGTGATGATCGTCAGTGGGATGTTTAAAACGATCATGGCGCCAAGGACACTGACAATCGTAACCGCACTGTTTAAAACCTGCGGGATACTCTGACTGATCATCTGGCGCAGGGTATCAATATCGTTCGTATAGGTTGACATAATATCACCATGTGGGTGAGTGTCAAAGTAACGGATCGGGAGTCCTTCCATATGGATGAACATATCGTTTCTTAAGTTCCGGAGTGTTCCCTGTGTGACGTATACCATAATTTTTGGACTGTGCAAAGGAAGCAAGCACACCACACGCATAGAAAAATTGCAACGCGTCCGATCGCATGGGCGAGTTCCGTGAAATCAGGGGAGGCCTGTTTTGTTAATGGAATGATGTAATCGTCGATCAGTGTCTGCATGAATAAGGTACCCTGTACACTCGAAAAACAGTGATAAACAGGCAGATCACGACAACGATACATGCAAAGCCATAGTTCTTAAAAATATAAGAGAGCAGGCGTTTAAAGCAGTAGTTTTCCCGGATTTGCAACATTTGGTCTTGGTGCGCGTGCATTGCCACGCATAGGCCCATGATTTTTTCTGCCATTATTTTGCACCTCCTTCATCAAAAATCACCGCTTCCCTGTGTCTGGGATTCATATACTTCGCGGTAAATCGCATTTGTTTCCATAAGTTCTTCATGGGAACCGAAGCCGTCCACAACGCCGTTGTTCAATACAATGATGCGGTCTGCATTCATGACAGAGGAGATCCGCTGCGCAATGATAAGTTTTGTCGTATTTGGGATCTCTTCGGCAAATGCCTTCCGGATTTTTGCATCGGTTGCGGTATCGACAGCACTTGTACTGTCGTCTAAAATTAAAATTTTCGGGTTCTTTAACAGTGCTCTTGCGATACACAGACGCTGTTTCTGTCCACCGGAGACATTGGAACCACCCTGTTCAATGTGCGTGTTATAGCCATCCGGAAAACGGTTGATAAATTCGGAAGCGCAGGCAAGGTCGCAGGCATGCCGGCATTGTTCATCGGTTGCATCCGGGTTTCCCCAGCGGAGATTGTCATAGATCGAGCCGGAGAAAAGCACATTATTCTGTAATACAACGGACACTTCGTTACGCAGTGTGTCGAGGTCATAGGAGCGGACATCTTTACCGCCAACGTAGACGGCACCAGCCGATACATCGTACAGACGGCTGATCAGGTTGACTAAGGAAGAGATTTCGAACTTCCCGTTCCGCCGATGATACCGATGGTCTCGCCTGAGGCGATGGAGAGATTGATATCGTCTAAAACAGGGGGTATCAGAGGTTTTATTGTATCGGAACGTCACATGGTCAAAGCGGATGCTTCCGTCGGTTACTTCATGGTCCGGTTTTTCCGGGTTTGTGATATCACTCTTCTCATTTAATACTTCACAGATACGCTCAGCACTTGCGATACTCATGGTTATCATGACAAAAGACCATGGAGAGCATCATCAGGCTCATCAGGATGTTCATGCAGTAAGTGAGAAGGCTCATCAATTCACCGGTGGTAAGAGAATTTACCACGATCATTTTGGCACCGATCCAGCTGATCAGGATGATGCAGGTATACACGGCAGCCATCATGACGGGATTATTAAATACGATAACGCCCTCTGCTTTGACAAACATTTTGTAAATATTTTCACTTGCTTTTTGAAACGGTCCTTTTTCAAAATCTTCACGGACGTAGGCTTTTACCACGCGGATCGCAGAGACATTTTCCTGGACAGATGCGTTTAAGTCATCATATTTCGGAAATACCTGGGTAAAATATTTATGAGCCCTGACTGTGATAAAAGCAAGTATGATACCAAGTAAGATCACACTGCTTTGCGAGGTAGATACAGGCAAGTTTTGCATTGATAAAAAAAGCCATGATCATGGCACAGACCAGAGTGATCGGTGCGCGGACGCACATGCGCAGGATCATCTGATAAGCCATCTGGATGTTGGTGACATCTGTGGTCAGTCTTGTGACAAGCCCTGCGGTGCTGAATTTGTCAATGTTGGAGAAAGAGAATGTCTGGATATTTTCATACATTGCCTTTCTTAAGTTGCGGGCAAAACCGGTAGAGGCTCTCGCACCGTATTTTCCCCCATCACACCTGCAAAAGAGAGACACAGGCAGTCACGATCATCAGACCGCCCATCACGTAGATATGATGGATATCGCCCTTTTTCCACACCCGTTATCGATAATGGATGCCATCATGAGAGGTATGACCGTCTCCATGAGAACTTCTAAGATCATGAAGACCGGAGTAAGAAAAAAGAGTCCTTTTTAAACTCTTTTTATTTGTGCTCCAAGAGTTTTTAACATATTTTCACATCCTTTTCTAAATTATTGTTGATTTTTATTTGTTAGTGTGCTAACTATATATTTATACGGCATTCGTCTGTGAATGTCAACAATGAATTTTCGAAGGGAAAAAAAGAAGAAAAAATGAGACACGAAGACAATGTGGGATATAAAATGCGGTTGATCCATAACCGCATTCATAAGCAGATGGAAGCGAAAAAGGATCGAGAATGAAGGCAATATCACAGGAATGCGGCGGTGGACACTCGGTTACCTGAATGACCATGCGGATACGGAAATCTATCAGAAAGACATTGAACAGGAATTTAAAGTGTCCCGTGCAACGGCTTCTAACATGCTTCAGCTGATGGAGCGGAAAGGACTGATCGTGTGCGGGAGTCAGTAGGCGCGATGCGAGATTAAAAAAGATTTCCCTGACAGAAAAAGCAAAAAATATGGTTGCAAAGTCGGATGCAGATATCCGGGAGATGGAGCAGCTCATCACAAAAGGCTTTCATAAGGAAGAAACAGAACAGCTAAAGCATTATCTCGACCGGATCATGGAAAATATCGGCGTGGCGGAAGACTGTTGTGGCAGAAAGTGTAAAAGTGGTGCAAAAGAGCAGAAAAACCACAATATATAGTGTTTTTTCTTCTATCATAAAAAGTGACGATTTATTTGATGTATTTTTTGTACAGAATAGATAAAGGTAGCATGGATACTGGGTTTGCGTGGTGTCCGCTGTCTTTTTTGTTTACATAATGCTCCACATAATATAGTTATACATATTGACAAGAACACAATATGTTGTATATAATAAATCTCGGCAAACAATCGTTGGAACACTGCCCTGACAAATAATTTCTTACAATTGAAACTATAGTGAAAATTGTTTATTAGATAGGAGAGTAAAAACAAAGATATGAAAATTATCAAACGAAGCGGAATGGAAGACACCTTTGACATTAAAAGATCGAGGCAGCGATCCGCAAAGCAAATGAAAGTGTCATTGATTATGAAAAGCTGACAGAGGAGAAGATCCAGGAGATCCTTGCCAATGTGGAGAAGGCATGTGAGAATATGAAACGTTCTCCAAGTGTGGAAGAGATTCAGGATATGGTGGAAGACCAGATCATGAACCAGCGCGCATTCAATGTGGCACGTAATTATATCACTTATCGTTATAAGAGGGCTCTGGTCCGTAAATCCAACTCTACCGATGAACAGATCTTAAGTTTATTAGAGTGCAATAATGAGGAAGTAAAACAGGAGAATTCCAATAAGAACCCTACTGTCAACAGTGTACAGCGTGACTATATGGCAGGAGAGGTGAGCAAGGATATTACCAGAAGATTCTTATTAGATGGAGATATCGTAGAAGCGCATGAGCAGGGAATTATCCATTTCCATGATGCAGATTATTTTGCACAGCATATGCATAACTGCTGTCTTGTGAAATTTAGAGGACATGCTCCAGAACGGCACAGTGATCAGTGAGCCGATGATCGACCGTCCAAAGAGCTTTTCTACTGCATGCAATATTGCAACACAGGCAATCGCACAGATTGCAAGTTCCCAGTATGGCGGACAGAGTATTTCACTCTCCCATCTGGCACCATTTGTGGATGTGAGCCGTGAGAAATTCCGCAAGACTGTTCGCGAGGAGTTTGAAAAGCTACCGGCATTGGAGCCGACAGAAGAGATGGTAAACAAGATCGCTGAGATGCGTGTAAAGGAAGAAATCAACCGTGGTGTTCAGATGATCCAGTATCAGGTGATCACGCTTATGACAACCAATGGACAGGCTCCATTTGTGACAGTATTTATGTATCTCGACGAAGTTCCGGAAGGACCGCTTCGTGATGACCTTGCAGCAGTGATCGAGGAAGTATTACATCAGAGAATCCAGGGTGTCAAGAATGAAAAAGGTGTATTTATCACACCGGCGTTTCCCGAAACTCATCTATGTATTAGAGGAAGACAATATCCGAGAGGAAGCCGTTACTGGTATCTGACCAGACTTGCAGCAGAGTGTACTGCAAAAAGAGAATGGTACCGGATTATATCTCTGAGAAGATCAAGGAAAAAACTCAAACAGGGCAACTGTTATACCTGTATGGGATGCCGCTCTTTCTTGACCGTATATAAGGACGAAAATGATAAATTCAAATTCTACGGAAGATTCAATCAGGGTGTCGTTACCTTCAATCTGGTGGATGTGGCATGTTCTTCCGGAAAAGATGAAAAAATTCTGGGAAGATTCTCGATGAGCGTCTAAAACTGTGCTACCGGGCACTGATGTGCAGACATAAGAGACTTCTTGGCACACCGAGTGATGTGGCTCCGATTCTGTGGCAGAACGGAGCGCTTGCCCGTCTGAAAAAGGGAGAGAGACGATCGACAAACTTTTATTTGGCGGTTATTCCACCATCTCTTTGGGATATGCGGGATTGTGCGAGTGTACCCGTTATATGACAGGTGTTTCCCATACGGAGCCGGAGACCGGAACACCATTTGCACTGCGTGTCATGCAGCGTCTGAATGATGCCTGTGCAGAGTGGAAAGAAAAGGAAAATATGGATCTCAGTCTGTACGGTACGCCGCTGGAATCCACCACCTATAAATTTGCAAAGTGTCTGCAGAAAGCGTTTCGGTATCATAGAGGGCGTAACAGATAAAAATTATATTACGAACAGTTATCATGTGCATGTGACGGAAAATATCAATGCTTTTGATAAACTGAAGTTTGAGTCACAGTTCAGAAGCTGTCTCCGGGTGGTGCAATCAGCTATGTGGAAGTACCAAATATGCAGGATAATATTGATGCCGTGATTGCCGTCATGAAATACATTTACGATAATATTATGTACGCGGAGCTCAACACGAAGAAAGTGATTACTGTATGGAATGTGGCTATGACGGTGAGATCAAAATTGTTGAATGAAAAGGACAGCGGAAAACTCGTCTGGGAGTGTCCGAACTGCGGAAACCGTGATCAGGATAAGATGAGTGTTGCACGTCGTACGTGCGGGTATATCGGAACACAGTTCTGGAATCAGGGACGTACACAGGAAATCAAAGAAAAGTATTACATTTATAAAACATGGAAGAAAACAAACGGAAACAATATGCCCATTTGTATGAACACCATGAGGTAGAAGATCCACAACCCCGGGAAGAGAAAGAAAAACCCATCAGGTAGAGTGGCAGAAACCGCCATCGGCCGATGGTGGAAAAGGTATGCAGACGCATCGCCTTTTCTTTCCTGGCCATGGCGGTTGTTCTGTTACTTGCATTGAATTATTTTCAGATCAAAGAGGCAAAAAAGGAAGCGGTTTTGGAATATATCCGCAAAGAAAAGCAGCAAATGAAAAATCGTGAGACAGAAAAGCAAAGACAGATAACCAGCTTGCAATCTTAGACCAATATGATATATTATATAGTATGTATCCGGATCTGGTTGGATGGATCAAAGTTGACGGGACACCAATCGATTATCCGGTGATGCAGGATCATACAGGCGGGGAATATTATCTGAAACACAATTTTGAAGGAAAAGATGATAATAAAGGAAACCCGTTTGTTTCCGCAGATGCCAGCATTGATCCGATGGATCAGAATATTGTGATCTTTGGGCACAACGTAAGTGATGGAAGCCAGTTTGGAGATCTGGATGCCTATCTGGATAAGAAATTTTACAAAAAGCATCCGGTGATTACTTTTGATACGATTTATGAAACTGGACAATATCAGATTGTTGCGGTGGTAAAGACACATGTAAAGGAAAAAGACGAATCCGGATTCCGTTATTACTGGTTTCGGAATTATAAAAACCGGAAAGAGTTTCAGAATCTGCTGGATTTTTTGTGGAAGAGAACCGTGTGTATGATACAGTGGGGAGCATCTTATCTATGGAGATACCACAATTATGCTCTCTACCTGTGAATACACGGTAAACAATGGGAGACTCGTAGTCATAGCAAAAAGGATATAGGGCAGAAGATGAAAAAATTAGGGATGATGAAAACGATACTGATGATGGGATGTGCGCTGGCGCTGCTTTTTTGCAGCCGTTCCGCAGCCGGTTATGGCAGCGAACAGCCAGATGAATCTGACGGTTGGAACAACCAATGATGCAAAAAGCCGGGGATACGGTAACGGTACGTCTGGTCGGAAGTAATAATCCGGGACTTTCGACATTTGCAGCAAGACTGGCATATGACGATTCTGATCTGGAATATGTAGGAACCACATGGGCAAATACGATTTCTTCGGATTCGGGAAATATTGAGCTGGTTTCCCCGGTTACGGAAAATAATCAGCAGGCACTTAATCTTTCGGCAATTTTAAATAAGACCTATTCCCAGAATGAAACCATTGCCACGGTTACTTTTTAAGGCGAAAAATGCATATACAACGATGCCGGTTACCCTGACAGTGCGTGAAGTGACGGATGCAAGTTACAATCCGGTTACGGTTACAACGGTTGTGGATGCTTCTGCAGGACAGACACAGAGCCAGTCACAGTCCCAGAGCACTTCCCAGAGTCAGTCGGACAGTCAGGATGACACAGAGTATACAGATGATACAGACGATACGGACGATACTGATTCGTACGATGATACAGACGATACGCAGGATTCCCAGCGCAGCAGTGGGAATACACACAAAACTTCATCGAACAAAAAGAATAACAGTGGAAATACATCAAAAAACGGGAACCGGACAGATGCAACACCAAAGACCGGTGCGGTCGATCTGCGGATGGTATTTGGAGCAGCAGTAATTGTCTTTTTTACTGGTAGCTGCAGGCTGCATCCGTTTTCTGAATAAAAAGAAAGAGTAAATTATGAATTATGCAGGAATTAAGTATTGTGACATCGCAAACGGTCTTGGCTGTCGGACGGTACTGTTTGTATCCGGATGCCGCAATGCGTGTAAGGGCTGTTTTCAGCCACAGACATGGGATTTTACCTATGGAGAATGTTTCGATGAGCAGGTACAGCAAAAGGTGCTTGATTCACTGAAACCGGAGTATATAGAGGGAATGACCCTGTTGGGAGGAGAGCCGTTTGAGGAAGAAAATCAGGGAGGCTCTTCTTCCTTTTATGAAAAAAGTAAAAAGTTTGTATCCGGATAAGAATGTCTGGGCATTTACCGGATATATATATGATAAAGACCTGATTTTGGGAGGCAGAAAACATACGAAAGACACGGATGACCTGCTTTCCCTGATCGATGTACTGGTGGACGGTCCATTTATTGAGGAACAGAAGGATATTACGCTCAAGTTCCGGGGATCGGTCAATCAGCGCATTCTTGACTTGAAAAAAACCATGGAAAGTGGCAAAATAGTTAAGTTGATGGAATAGTTATGAAAACGAGGATGGATACATATGAAAAAAGCATATTAATGCATTGTTGGGATTTGTCTGTTATACAATCGGTGTGATTGCAGCAGCATATTACGGGTTGTGGAAGATGCTTGTGCTTCCGCTTCATACTCTGGCAGTTTCTTTTTCTGGCAGGGGACCTGAATATCACACTGCTTGCGGTATGTGTTGTCAAAATACTTTTTCAACAACGATGGCAGGATTGATCTGGTGCATTGGCTATATAGCCTATAATCACTTTAAAGGCACACAGGATCCGGACTGGGAAACTATGGAGAAAGAGTACATGGCAGAAAAAAGAAGAGAAAGAGAGGCAGGCATCGTGATTTTACGGGTTCGGAATATTATGAGAAATTTTCCTGCATTGCATCCCGCTGCAAGGACAGTTGCTGTGCAGGCTGGGAAATTGACATTGATGAGGATTCCTATGCATATTACAACAGTGTGGAAGGTAAATTTGGCAAAAAGACTCAAAGAAAGTATGTATGAGGCCGATCCGGATGATGATGGCGGTGGATACCGTTTTAAGCTGAAAGGGAAGAAACGCTGTGCCATGCTCAATGACCATAATCTCTGTGATCTTTATACAGCACTTGGGGAAGAGGCTCTGTGTGAAGTGTGTACAGAATATCCGCGTTTTTCCCTGATTTACGGAGATGTGGAGCAGAAAGCACTGAGTCTTTCCTGCGAGGAAGTCGGACGGATTCTGTTTGAGCGGACAGAACCGGAAAAGCTGGTGGATATAGAGCTGCCCGGAAATTGCGATGACGGTGAGGACGATCCGGCATATGTTGCGTTCATGGAATGGGTGCAGCAGGAGTCGGTGAATATTCTGCAGAATCGTACCCATAATATTCCGGAGCGCATGAGAGAGTTTCTGGCGTGGTGTGACCGTGTACAGACCGTGATCAATTATGCACAGGCAAAAGAGGATATGTCGGTACTGGCAGACTGGAGATACGAAGATGCCGGTCATGAACTTCGGGAGTGGGAGCAGAAAAATATTGAGGGGAAAGAGAAGCCGGTTCGTGCACTTTCTTATGAAGATTTCGAGGAACGTTTTGCGGTTTTTGCCGATATGGAAGAGCTGGATGAGGAATGGGTTCACACCAAGGAAGAATTCGAAAAGCTGTATCACGAAGATACCTATGAGGCATTTCTGACAGAATATATGCGATCATCGGATTATTCGGAACTTGGCTATGAACATCTTCTGGTTTATTTTGTGTATCGTTATCTGATGAATTCAATATATGATTATGATATTTTATCCTATGCCAAAATGATTGTGATGGCAACCCTTGTGGTAAGAGATATGGATGCGGCACGTTTTTACAGAAACGGTGGCAAATTCACAATGTCTGACCGTATTGACGTAGCGCGTATTTTCTCAAAGGAAGTGGAACATTCCGAAGGAAATGCACAGGATCTGAAAGAAATGTGTATGATGGAAGAAATTGCGAAAGTGGATGCACTTTGCAGACAGATTTAAACGTTTATAACAGAGATAAAACAGGCATCTGGCGAACCCCGGATGCCTGTTTTGTATTATGCTTTATTTGTCTAACAGATCGGTATAGAAATCTGCGTAATCCTTGCGGTTGTCCTTGCAAAAATCAATGGCAGCAGATGGATGCTGGTTCAGACGTCCGGTCAGCAGATACGGAATATCATATCCCCATACGGCACCGGTTTCTTTGAGCGGCAGCATATAGTCTTCTAAGAACCGGAGTACCGGGAATAAATTGTATTTCGGATTTTTCAAAAAACCAAGCAGCAGCTCCATTGCACAGTTACCTGCGCCACGTCCCATGGACATCATGGTAGCATCTAAAAGACTGACACCGTGGGAGAGTGCTTCAATCGTATTGGCAAATGCAAGCTGCTGGTTATTGTGTGCATGCATACCGATGTATTTGCCGTATTTTTTCTCCAAGTTCGGTGTATTTATCTGCAATCGCACGGATCTGTTCCGGGTAAAGAGCACCGTAACTGTCCCACGATATAAATGCCATCGGCGCTGCTTTGACCGACCATTTCAAGTGCCTGGTCAATATCGGATTCTTTGGCATTGAGATTGCCATGATATTACAGGTTACCTCGTAGCCCTTTGCCTTGGCATCTTCAATCATTTCGATTGCAGCAGGCATCTGGTGCACGTAAGTTGCCACACGAACCATGTCAATTACACTGTCTTTTTTGTCAATGATATCTTTTTTGTAATCGCAGCGTCCGACATCTGCCATGACGGAAATCTTCATATCGGAGTTGTTGTCACCAACGATCTCACGGATGGATTCTTCATCACAGAACTTCCACTTGCCGAATTTATTTACGTCAAACAGCTCCTTGGAAGCTTTATAACCAAACTCCATATAGTCAACGCCGGCCTTTACATTGGTGCGGTAGAGTGCGTTGATAAAGTCATCGGAGAACATAAAGTTGTTTACGAGTCCTCCGTCACGAATGGTTGCGTCCAATACACGAATATCGGAACCCGTGCTGTCATTAAGTCTCCTTTTTTGAGCCATTTTTGTTTCCTCCTTGTGGTTCTTTGAATCTTTTACACTTTAACGCTTTGACGCGTGTGAGTATATAATAACACAATTCGATAAAAATGCAAGCAAAAACTTTACTTTTTTCCAGTCTCCTAATATAATTAAATCGGGTGAAAGCCCGAAGGAGGAGAAAATGATATACTTATTAGGAACATATGAACACGCACTGGTTGCTTTTATCGGTGTTTTATTTGCTTTTTGCAGTGACCTGTATTGCAATTGCAAAATTAAACGGATATCTGCCGAAGGACATGGGAAGACAGTATGCACATGATGGAGCTCTTTCCGCAGGGAAACCAAGAGGTGCGGGTATTATTTTTGTGTTGACTTTTGTTGTTTCCGCATTGTTGTTTGGCAAAATGAATAAGGAAATTATCATTTATCTGGTGCTGATCGTCATCGAAATGTTCACCGGATTCTTTGATGATGCCGCAGAAAAACCATGGGGAGAGTATTTAAAGGGAATTCTGGATCTGGCGGTGGCAGTCGTTGTAGCCATTTCCTATCTGCATTACAATTCCAGTGAGATCACCATTGCCATTACGGGAACGACCATCGTGATTCCACCGGTTGTATTTGCCATTCTGACCGTTATTCTGGTGTGGGTTTCCATCAATGTTACCAACTGTTCGGATGGTGTGGACGGATTGTCGGGAACACTGACCATTATCACGTTGATGAGTGTGTTTGTTCTTGACAATATTTTTAAAAGTCAATGATTCTTTCAATTACTGTATTTTACTGTTTGCGGTATGTCTGCTGGGATATCTGTGGTATAACGCAACACCGAGCAAGCTTCTTATGGGAGATGCCGGATCACGTGCAATGGGTATTTTTATTGCCATTGCGGTATTGAAGATGCACAGTCCGTTTATGTACCTGCTGGTTGCTGCGGTACTTATCGCAGACGGTGGTCTTGGTCTGGTAAAGGTTTCACTGCTTCGGTTTTTAAAGATACATATTCTGAAGAATACCATCACACCGATCCACGACCATGTAAGAAAAAAAAGTGGGTGGGCATTCAATGCCCAGGTGGTATTTCGTTTTGCTATCATTCAGATTGTAATTTCACTTGCAGCAATTTATCTGGTTATGATTTAAGTTGTAGTTATAATTGGAGGCTTTATGCGTTTTGTTTCCATTGAAGATGCCAGACCGGGAATGTGTCTTGCGTATGATTTATATGATTCCATGGGACGTACCATGGTGGGAAGTGGCTGTGAACTGACGGCTTCCTATATCAATAAACTAAACGAATACGGATTTAGCGGTATTTATATCGAGGATGAACAGTCGAAAGATATTTACATCGAAGCAACAATACCGGAAAAACTGCGCCAGGAAGGGTTTAAATGTGTGCAGGAGAATGATATTGACCGTTGTGCCGAGATTGCACAACAGATTGTGGAGAATCTTTTGTCCAGAAAAAATGTGTGTCTTGGATATGACAGATCTGCGCTCATACGATGATTATACATATGCACATTCGGTGAATGTTGCGGTGCTCTGCTGCGTGATCGGTATGGGGATGGGAATGAGTGAACGCGATCTGAATTATCTGGTTACAGCGGCTCTTTTTGCATGATCTTGGAAAACTTGCCATTCCAAAGGAAATACTAAACAAACCGGGCAGGCTGACACCGGATGAATACCAGCTGATGAAGACCCATTCGACCCGTTCGTACCAGCTGCTTTCGAAGCGCTGGAATATTTCGGCGCATATCAAGCAGACGGTACTTCTTCATCATGAAAATGTAGATGGAAGCGGATACCCACAGGGGCTGATGGGAGATGAACAGTCACTCTCCGTAAGAATTGTACATGTGGCGGATGTGTATGATGCGCTGACATCAAGACGTCCGTATAAGAAACCATATTCCCCTTATGAGGCAGTAGAATATCTCATGGGAGCCTGTGGCATCATGTTTGACAAAAACGTTGTGGAAGTGTTTATGGAACGTGTCCCACTGTTTCCGAGAGGGACGGAGGTAAACCTGTCGGACGGACGTAAGGGACTGATCTATGAAAACAAGGGACCGCATAATTTGCGTCCGGTTCTGAATATGCCGGATGGAACCAAACTGGATCTGATGGAAAATAAAAACTTAAATGTTACGATTCTTCCACCGGAATATCTTGATACGGTTTCTCCAGATTCGGAAGAGCCGGGAAGAAAGAAGATGGTTCAGGAAACTGCCAGAAAAAAAATCATGATCGTAGATGATATGAAGACTAATCTGGATGCCATGCGTGGAATTCTCGAGGATGAGTATACCGTCATTCTCTGTAAATGCGGAAAACAGGCATTGCATTATCTGGAACACAATGAGTTTCCGGATCTGATCATTATGGATGTTGATATGCCGGAAATGAACGGAATCGAGACTACCATGAGAGCAAACAAGCTCACAGGGGCAGGATACCGGTTCTGTTTGTCACGGCCATGTGTGATGCGCATACGGTAATGACCTGTCGGAGACTGCATGCGGCAGGATATATTGTGCGGCCATATAAAGCCATTTATATCAAATCCGAAGTAGAGCGGATATTTAGTGGTTGGAGGTAAAACGGATATGGGACTGGTTTTCCATCTGATCTGTCTTTTTTTACACTGTTTGTATTACAAAGTTATGTCAGCAGCGGGTTTCACGCAAGGGAACACCGGCTGCTGCCGTTGGTTTTAGGGCTGATTGCACTGAACAGTTTTTATCGCATTACCTATTATGTTACGGAGAGGCACAGACACTTCGTATACTGACAGATTTACTGGCCATTCACATGCTGTATCTTATGATTCATTATGTGGGTGATTTTATGAAATTCCAGCTGAAACTCAGGACGGAAGTGATTTTGTTCTGCAGTCTGGTGCTGTTTAATTCCATGTTGATTATACGTGCTGCGCAGCGCGAGACGTATCAGGATGCGTTTCGGATTGCGCTTGCTTTGTTATACGGGAATTCTTCTGGGGCTGGCTACTTATGTGAGAGTGAAAAGCGAGGTTTCTGTCTGGGAGGGACATGTAAATGATATGTTGTATCTTGGCATGGCACTTCCGGGAGTTGCAATGTTGTTTCGCGCAGTTACGCCGAAAGCGGAAGAATTTCTGGTGCCGGGAGCTTTTGAAATTTCCTGTCTGATTGTCTTTTATCTGATGATGACGGGAAGATTATCCAATGTGACGAACATTATCCGGGAAAACTTTTATAATATCAGTGATATCCCTACGTTTTTGTTTGACAACAGAATGCGTTACCGGGATGCCAATGCCAGTGCCAGACGATGGTTTCCGGAAATTGTGGGGGGAACTGACGGACGATCCGCAGGAGTACCCTTTTTATACCAAAATGATGCGTTGGAGTAAAGACCCGGATCAGGATTATGTGGTTCAGTGGAAAGAAAGTTATTGCAGGTGTCAGCTGCATCCGGTCTGCAGTGAAAATGTGGTGAGAGGATATATTCTTACTCTGCTCGACATCACACAACAAAAAGAAGGAAACGGTTCTGATGGAGGATCTGAAAAAGAAAGCAGAAGAACAGTCATTTTTAAAAAGCCGTTTTCTGGCATCGGTCAGTCATGATCTGCGCAGTCCGCTGCATGCGATTATCGGAGGTTCGGACATTTTAAAGAGGCAGAATCTTCCGGATGAGAGCAAAAAACATTCTTGAATATATCTGTATCGCGGGAAATAATCTGCTTGAACAGGTGGATACCATCCTTGCATATTCGAAGCTGGAAGCAGGAATGTTGACGCTCAAAAGACAAAACATACAATTTTTATGAGATGATCGAGGAACAGGCCGTCTTTGTCTGCTGAATATCCGGGAAAAAAGATATCGTATTTACCGTGAGGTTTCTGGACCGGTTTCCGGAGCAGGTAAGTGGGGACTATTTACGTGTGGCACAGATTTTTTCAGAATATTTTATCGAATGCCTGCAAAGTTTACGGAACAGGGAACGATCACGCTGTCACTCCACTGTAAGATGGAAGAAGGACAGGTATGGTTTGACGGCTGTGTGGAAGATACCGGTGTGGGAATGACAAAGGAAAAACTTGCACAGGTATTTGCGGAATATGTCTCGTTTTCCGAGGATATGGGGGTAGAGGGCTTTTGGCCTGGGTCTGTCAATTGTCAGACAGCTCGTAGAAATGATGCATGGCTGGGTAAGAGCAGAGAGTGATCCGGGAAAAGGGACACGCGTATCTTTTGGGTTTTATCAGAAACAGGTTATGGCTGAGATATCAGAGCCGAGAAACATCGGACGGGAAATATTAAAAAGAACAGAATGATCCGCAGGTCGAAGAAATACAGCCGAACTGGATTTATCCGCGGGCACGTGTCCTTCTGGTGGATGATATGGAAGCAAACAGGGTGATTTTTCAGGAACTTGCGGCTCCATGGAAGTTTATACTGGATCTGGCGGTGTCAGGAGAAGAAGCTGTACAGATGGTAAAAAAGAACGGGAATACCAGATGATCATTCTGGATCAGATGATGCCGGGAATGTCCGGATTTGAGACGGCGGATCAGATACAAAGATACAGTCATGCACCGCTTGTTCTTATGACAGCGGATATTTCTGATGAAGTCAGAAGCCGTTCCATCCGGCATGGATTTACCGATTTTATGCCGAAACCGATCCGGCTGCAGCGGATGAGGCAGGTTTTAGAAACCGGAATTCCGGTAAGATACAGGGAACTTCCGAATCCGGTCGATGCGTCAAAGAAGGCGAAAGCCACAGGGCAGAGGAACGCTACGGATATCCGTACGCTGGAATCTTATTGGAAAGAGGTGGAGGGTTTACTTCCGAAACTTCCGGAATATGTCCAGCGGGATCTGCATATGTTTCAGACAAAAGTTCATGGAATCAAAGGGATCAGCCGCCAGATTGGAAAAGAGGAGATTGCCCAGCAGGCAGAAATTATGGAGATGGCGGCAAAGACCGAAAACCGTGCCTTTATAAACCGGAATCTGCATATCTTCTTAGAGCAGCTGCGGGGGACGGTGAAAGAAATAAAACAGGAGACCAAAGATTTACCGGAGAGTGGTCACATACTTCGGCAGGGAAAACTCCCCATGATGGATGAAGAGCAGCGACGACTGTGCTGGAAAGGGTTAAAGTATGGATTTGATACCTATGATATTGCACAGATTGAGGAGAATATAAAGATACTTTCTGAACATGAATTACCGCCGGAAGAAAAGAAAGGCTTCCCGTGGTAAGGGAAGCCTATGAAAATCTGGATTATGAAATCGGAAGCAAAGCCTGTATGTTTTAGACACGGCGGCGCAATAACGCATAGAATTTTTCAATATGGAAAGGTTTTCCCTGAACCGCCTGGACTTTCAGGCGGTTTTCTTCATTGAAACCTACCAGAATGTTGTGATTGGCTTCTGCCAGGTAATCCATAATACCGTCAATATCGGATTTGGTATTTTTTTCGGACAGTTTACATACATATGTTTGTTTGCGGTAATATGCATGGTATAAGAGATGCTGAAATGATACCAGAGCATTTTTGTGGAGCGTCGAATGTTTATAGATCCACAGAATCTCCTGAATAGGCACAATGGCATTTCCATATGGTGATGTCATGATAAAATAATGTTCGGTAATAAACATATCCTCCGTTGCCAGCTGTGGAAGTGTTGCAAGTTCTTCCTCGGCCTCGGCGAGAAATCTGACCCGGATGTCCGAAGACGATCAGGTTCTGGCACGGTGGGGGAAAGCACCGGGAACCGGATATAGACCATACAGATCGGAAGATACAGGACGGTATAAATCATGGAACCGAAATACGCGAAGAATAAAATGCGCGTCGTGGTTAAATGATAGTCAGGCTCACTGAAATAATACGAAGACAGCTGATTGCGGATACCGGTTTCGGTCAGTTCAGGCCAGAGGAAAGCTGGGACAAAAAAAGTGCCAGATAAGATTCTTTTTTTTTCCTTTGACGATCCGGCCGGTGACGGTCAGACGGTCGATCGTAGGGAGTCCTTCCTCACATGTATGCGGGGGTAAGGAGAATGATGCTGCAATTATTTTTTCTGTGTGGTGTAATAATAATATCCGCGGGTCTGTCCATAGGTTTCACAGGTATATCCGCTGAATTTCAGATCTGTGAAGGTCATGCGTACATAACGGTGATGGTTCTTGTAGGCGTCCGCAATTTTGGTATTGTCGGAAAGCTGTGCAGGCCGCAGCATGGCACCCAGTGGAAATACGATCCAGAGAACTGCAAGCAAAACCAGATATATCATTGGAGAAAAAAGTCTTCTGCGATAGAAGGCCTGAATATTTTTGGAAATATAATGTTCGTAGTTGTCAGGCATGGAAAATCCTTTCTGTAGTTCAACTTATGCATTCAGTATAAAGGTTTCGGGAAGAATAATCAACCTTGCTTTTGCCATAAAAACTTGCTAAACTATGATACAAAGCAGGGAGGAAAAGAATGGACGCGTATACGGGTTTTGCGCAGGTTTATGACCTGTTTATGGATAATGTGCCCTATGATGAATGGTGTGCATATATTTGTGAGACATTAAAAAGCATGGAATTGCAGACGGACCGGTGCTGGATCTGGGATGCGGGGATAGGAGAACTGACCCGGAGACTGGCTGCCTGTGGGTATGATATGACCGGTGTGGATGTTTCTGTGGATATGCTGCAGAAAGCCATGGAAAAGCAGACAGATCCGCCGATTCTTTATCTGCTGCAGGAGATGCAGACACTCGAACTGGATGGATGTGTGCGGGCAGTCTGCTGTACCTGTGACTGTGTCAATTATGTGCTTGAGCCACAGGAACTTTCCGATGCATTCCGGCGGGTTGCCGCCTGTCTGGAAAGCGGTGGAGTATTTATCTTTGATATGAATACCGCCTATAAATACGAACAGCTTCTCGGAGATCACACATTTGCGGAGAGCAGGCAGGAAGGAAGTTTTATCTGGGAAAATTATTATGACGAAGAGACCAGAATCAATGAATATGACCTGACACTGTTTATCCCGGAAGGGAGAGCTGTACCGCCGATATGCGGAAACACACTATCAGAGAAATTATAAGGTGGAACAGATAGTGGGTTTTCTGCAGCAGGCGGGACTGGTCTGTGAAGGAATGTATGATGATTACACCGACGCCGGGGTCAAAGCCGACAGTGAGCGTATCACATTTGTTACAAGAAAAAGAATAAAGGAGAAATGATACATGGCAGATTATATTGTTAGAGCAACCGCAGCAGGTGCCGCAATCCGGGCATTTGCAATTACATCGAGGGATCTGGTGGAGACCGCCAGACAGGATCACAATACGTCTCCGATCATGACGGCAGCCCTGGGACGTTTGTTGTCCGGCGGTGCGATGATGGGAACAATGTTAAAAAAGGGGAAAAGGATCTTCTGACCCCTGCAGATTCAGTGCAGCATCCGGCTAGGGGACTTGACCGTTACTGCGGACGCCAATGGACATGTCAAGGGATTTGTCAATAATCCGATTGTGGAACTTCCGCCAAACAAAGACGGACATTTAAATGTAGGGGGGTGCGCTGGATCTCGGTATTTTGAGCGTCATCAAAGATATGGGACTAAAAGAGCCATATGTGGGACAGTGTCAGTTGCAGACCGGAGAGATCGCAGAGGATTTAACCTATTATTTTGCAACTTCCGAGCAGATTCCGTCTGCGGTAGGATTGGCGTGTGCTGATGAACAAAAAAACAACACGGTGCGTCAGGCCGGTGGATTTATTATTCAGCTTATGCCGTTTACGAGTGACGAGATCATTGAAAAACTGGAAAAGCGTATTGCAGAGATCGATTCTGTGACTATGATGCTGGAGCGAGGATTGACACCGGAAGGAATTCTCGAAGAAATTCTCGGAGATTTCGGGTTGGAAATCACCGACAAAATTCCGGCAGCATTTGTCTGTGACTGTTCTAAGGAGCGGGTATCGCGTGCACTTTCAACGCTCAGAAAAAAAAGATCTTGATGACATCATCAATGATGGGGAGAGCATCGAGGTAAAGTGCCAGTTCTGTAACAAGGCATATGAATTTTCCGTAGAAGAATTAAAGGAGTTAAGAAAGTGAGACAGGGATTTGTAAAAGTAGCTGCAGTTACACCGAAAATTAAAGTGGCAGATACAAAATATAATGCAGAGCTGATTCTGGATATGATGAAAGAAAGTACCCGTCAGGGGGCAAAGATTGTAGTTTTTCCAGAGTTGTGCCTAACTGGATATACCTGTCAGGATCTGTTTTTTTGCAGGAACGTCTGTTGCAGGGCGCAAAGGATGCGCTGATGAAATTAGTAAAAGAGAGTGCTTCACTGGACGCCATTTTTTTTTGGGACTTCCCTTTGAAATCCTTGGAAAATTATACAATGTTGCGGCAGTGTTTTCCCATGGAGAAGTGCTTGGACTTGTACCGAAGAGTTATCTGCCGAATTACAATGAATTTTATGAGGCGAGACATTTCGTATCCGGAGCAGAGCTTGCGACAGAGGTGGTTCTGCCGGACGGAAGCTGTGTTCCTGGGACCGGGATCTGCTTTTTGTCTGTGAGCAGATGCCGAAACTCAGAATCGGTGTGGAACTGTGTGAGGATCTGTGGACACCGAATCCGCCGAGTATCTCCCATGCACTGGCGGGGGGGCGTCTGTTCTGGTGAATTTGTCGGCTTCGAATGAACTGACCGGCAAAGACAGTTACCGCAGGGAACTGGTAAGCGGCCAGTCTGCACGTCTTCTTGCGGCATATATTTATGCGTCAGCGGGAGAGGGAGAGTCTACACAGGATCTGGTGTTCTCCGGGCACAACATCATTGCGGAAAACGGACAGATTCTTGCGGAATCCAAGCGTTTTTGGACATGGCATCCTGTATTCGGAGATTGATGTGGAACGTCTCTGTGCACAGCGCCGCAGAATGACAACTTTTGTCACTGAGGGATCAGACACATACCGAGATTCTGTTCTCTTTAAAAATAGAAGAAACAAAACTGACGCGGTTGATTGATCCGGCACCGTTTGTGCCAACAGACAGACAGAACAGGGAAAAGCGTTGTGATGAAATTCTGATGATTCAGGCAATGGGACTAAAAAACGTCTGGAACATACCGGAGCCAATGCTGTGGTAGGTATTTCCGGCGGGCTGGATTCGACTCTGGCGCTGCTTGTGACCGTGCGTGCCTTTGATCTGTGCGGGCGGGATCATAAGGGAATTACGGCCGTCACCATGCCGGGATTCGGGACAACCGACCGCACATATGACAATGCTGTCAAACTGATTCAAAGCCTTGGGGCAGAATTTGTGGAAGTGGATATCTGTCAGTCGGTAAATGTGCATTTTTCGGATATCGGACAGGGCCCCTTCGGTGCATGATGTGACATATGAAAATTCGCAGGCGCGGGAGCGCACCCAGGTCCTCATGGACATCGCCAACAAAAAAGAATGCGCTTGTGATCGGAACGGGCGATCTCTCGGAACTGGCTCTGGGCTGGGCCACATACAATGGGGATCACATGTCCATGTATGGTGTAAATGCTTCTGTCCCGAAGACACTGGTACGTCATCTGGTACGTTATTATGCGGATACCTGTGAGGACAAGCAGCTTTCCGATACACTGTATGATGTATTGGATACACCGGTTTCTCCGGAGCTTCTGCCGCCGGAAGACGGAAAAATTTCACAGAAGACAGAAGATCTCGTCGGCCCGTATGAGCTGCATGATTTCTTTCTGTATTATATGCTGCGTCAGGGATTTTCCCCTGCAAAAATTTATCGTCTGGCAAAAATTGCATTTGCGGGAACTTATGAAGATGCATTTATTTTAAAATGGCTGAAAACGTTCTGCCGCAGATTTTTTGCGCAGCAGTTCAAACGTTCCTGCCTTCCGGACGGCCCGAAAGTCGGATCTGTTGCTGTTTCTCCGAGAGGAGATCTGCGTGTAATGCCGAGTGATGCGTGTGCAACATTGTGGATGGAGGAACTGAATACGCTTTCTTAGAAAAATACATTTTTTATTCGAATCTTAACCGCCATTATGCTATAATGAAACATATGGATGCAAGAGATAAGGAGAAAGAAGATTCGGATGAAAAAAAAAAACATTGTATATCATAAGAGATATAGCCATTACCGTCGGGATTCAGCTGGTGTGTTTTATGGTCTGTTTGTGGATACAAAAACAGTACTGTGGAAAATGCGCTGATCCCGGCAGTATCTATTTTTGGAGTCTTTCTGACTTCTGTGATCACACCGGGGTATCTGTATGGTGTGGCAGCTGCAATTCTCAGCGTTCTTGAAGTGAATTTTGCTTTCACATTTCCATTTTTTTCACTTTAATTTTTCCATACCGGAGAATATGGCATCGGCAGTGATCATTATACTGATGGCTTTGATTACCTGTGGGTTTACCACCAAAATAAAGTATAATAAAATTCTCGAAGCAGAGAGAGAAAAAGAAAAAATTCGTGCAGACATATTCCGTGCGGTTTCCCATGATCTTCGGACTCCGCTTACCACGATCTATGGCTCCAGCTCGGCGCTGCTTGATCCGGATAATGATTTTACGAAGGAACAGCGGACAAAGATGCTGCAGGACATCCAGCAGGATGCACAGTGGCTTTTCCGGATGGTTGAGAACCTGCTTTCGATCACAAAACTTGACAGTGGAAAAGTAAAAATCATTAAGACACCTACGGTTTTGGATGAGCTGATTGATTCGGTGATTTTAAAGTTTCATAAAAGATATCCGGATCAGGAGGTTGAAATTGATATTCCAGATGAATTTGTGGTAATTCCCATGGATGCCATCCTGATTCAGCAGGTGTTGATCAATATTTTAGAAAACGCGGTGCAGCATGCAAAGGGAATGGTGCACCTGGGACTGAAGGTATTTCTTGTGGCGGACAAAGCCGTATTTGAAGTACAGGATGATGGATGTGGAATTTCCGGAAGAAAAATTAAAATCCGTTTTTTACGGGAGTCATGAGGCGTATGAGGTATCTTCCGATTGCAAACGGAGCAATGCAGGAATAGGACTGGCAGTGTGCGCAACAATTATCAAAGCGCACGGTGGAAAGATCAAGGCAGAAAATAAGAAAAATGGAGGTGCACTTTTCCGGTTTTATCTGGATATGGAGGAGAAGGAACAGGCATGAACGGAAATAAATATAAGATTTTAATTATTGAGGATGATGAACATATTAACAATCTGGTGGCTACACTTCTGGAGGCAAACGGATATCAGACATTATCGGCATATTCCTGCGAAGACGGAATGATGATGTATGCTTCTCACAGACCGGATCTCGTTGTTTTAGATCTGGGACTTCCGGATCAGGACGGAATGACTTTTTTTAAAGCGGTTACGGAAAGATTCCCTGACGCCGGTGATTGTGCTTTCTGCCAGGTCAGATGAAAAAGATAAAGTGGAGGCTTTGGATATGGGAGCCAATGATTATGTTACAAAACCATTTGGCTCCAATGAATTTCTTGCGCGGATACGTTCTACGCTCCGCATGACAACACATCGCATGCAAAACGGAATGTTTCCGGGTGGAAAATTTAAGGCCTCCGGTCTGACCATTGATTACGATGCAAGAAGAGTTTTCTTGCATAAAAAGAAGTGAAGCTGACACAGACAGAGTACAATATCATTGCAGCATTGTCGGAACATGCGGGAAAGGTTATGACATACTCAGCCATTATCAAAGAGATCTGGGGGTATAACGATGAGGGCAGCATCAAAAAACTGCAGGTCAATATGGTAAATATCCGTAAGAAGCTGGGAGCCAGACCGGGAGAAAAAAATTATATTGTAAATGAACTGGGCGTAGGGTATCGCATGTGCGAGGCGGATGAGGAAACCTTATAGTTGTAATTTAGAGGAGATAGATAATACAAAAAAAGAGGAAAAACGTTTTTTTCGTTTTTCCTCTTTGATTTTTTTTGCTTGCTTTGTTTATTTTATTATGTAAAATAAATTATAAGAGCTGAATACCATGTTCCTCGCAGGCTGCAATTGTTTCTTCCGGCCAGAGAGAACTCTGCACTTCGCCGATATGAGCTTTGCGAAGGAAGAACATACAGATACGGGACTGACCAATTCCTCCGCCGATGGTATAAGGAAGTGTTCCATCGATGATGGATTTCTGGAATGGCAGATCCTTGCGTTCCGGACAGCCGGCTTTTTGTCAAGCTGGGAAATCAGTGCAGTTTTGTCTACACGGATACCCATCGAAGATAATTCCAGTGCAATATCAAGAACCGGATAATAAACAAGAATATCTGCATTTAAAGCCCAGTCATCGTAATCCGGAGCACGTCCGTCGTGCGGTTCGCCGGACTCTAAGGTGTCACCGATCTGCATGATACATACAGCACCTTTTGCCTTGGTAATATAATACTCACGTTCCTTCGGTGTGTTGTCCGGGAACAGATCCTCCAGTTCCCTGGGAGGTGATAAAGAAAATTTCCTTTGGAAGGATCAGATCAATGTAATCATACTGGATGGCCATATACTGTTCTGTTTTGCGAAGACACTTATATACGGTACGAACGGTCTCTTTTAAATAGTCCAGATTACGGTCTTCTTTATGAATGATTTTTTTCCCAGTCCCACTGATCTACGAAAATAGAATGAATGTTGTCTGTACTTTCATCGCGGCGGATGGCATTCATATCCGTGTAGATGCCTTCTCCGACCTGAAATCCGTATTTTTTCAGGGCGTAACGTTTCCATTTTGCGAGAGAATGGACAACTTCGGCATTTTTATCGTCCTGCTCCTTAATACCGAAAGTAACCGGGCGCTCATAACCGTTTAAGTTATCATTAAGACCGGTTGCCGGGTCTACAAAAAAGAGGAGCAGAAACACGTGTCAGATGCAGTCTCTGCGCCAGCAGTGCCTGAAAGAAATCTTTGACTGTCTTGATGGCAAGCTGTGTGTCATGAAGATTCAGTTCTGATTTGTATTGTTTTGGTAAAATAAGATTTTCCATGAGATCTCCTTTGTTATATTGTTACTCTGTGTTTCATTATAGCACATGAACTATGGAATTCAAGTCAAAAGGTGTTAGAATTAGGATATGATTTTACAGAATGAAATGGAGAAAAGCAGATGAAAAAAGAAGATTTAACCGTTCCGGCAATTTTGCGGAGGCGATAGGAATGATCCTTGGAATTGTCTATATCGGACTGCAGATCTATTATGGGATTGTCTATAAAGTTGCGCCATATAAATTTATCTGTAACATTGCAGGAGTTGTTCTGATCTATGTGGGACTCAGCCTGGTAAGCTGTCAGCCGGAAAAAATAAACCGGCTTCCGAAAGAGGTGTGTGTGGGAAAGGTGCGTAAATATTCCATCCGGATGATCCGGCTGGTAAAACTGGTGTTTATCATCGGTCTGATGGTTCCGTGTGTGGGAGATGTGATCGGGATCGAACTCAAGGACACGCGTACAGTCTGCTGGTGATTGCCGCTATCCTTGTGATCACCGTGTTTTATGAGTACCGGATCATTCAGCTGCTTCGAAATGATCATCATGATCAGGGGCAGCCATAAGGCGCGCCGCTTTCTGATCGCGCCATTTCGTTCCCAGGCGGAATAAGGAAAAGCCCAAAACGAGAGAAACAATTGTAAAGAGAAAGATGATAATTCCCAGAAGATCCGTTTCTTTGAGATTGTTCAGGAGCGGTCGATGATGGTTCCCCAGAAGTTGAACAGGATGTGGAAGAACATTGAGAAATAGATGCTTCCTCCTTTTTCACAGATCCATCCCAGTACAAGACCGAGAACAAATGCATAAATTCCCTGAATCCAGTTCATGTGAAAGATTCCGAAGAGAACCGCCTGCATCAGGTTGGCAGCCCAGAACGGAAGTGCCCGTCGGACCAGACGCATGGTGACGCCGCGGAAAACTAGTTCTTCACAGACAGGATGAGAATTACGGCATAGATAAACATGAACAGTCCGATGTCGGAGTCTAAGCCTGCGGTTTCCATGAGTTTTTTCGTACTGGCTGAGCCAGTTCGGGAAAAGAAGAGATACCGCAGAAGTCAGATAACCGGAAAAGAACTGCATGCCGGGAATCAGAAGAATGATGGATAAAAACTGCAGAGGATGAAACGTGAGGGATGGTTTTGGAAGATAATTGCCCCCACAGGAGCGATAATACCATATTCCCATGAATACGATGCAGGTTACGGTATAAATCAGCATGATGCATGCATTAAACTCCGTATTGGTCAGAAGTGTTTCGATGGTATCGGCATCAAAGCCTGTGCTCTGGGAGGCCGGACACAGAAACAGAGCTGCGATTCCGAACATAAAAAAAGAAGCCAGTATCTGTGCAGCTGTTGTTGTTAAAATTGGCAGAAAGCCGGAAAAAAATAACCGATCTTTTTTTCATATCATAGATTCTCCATTCGTTTTCGTATTTGGTAAACTGTACTAAACATTATAGCATAACAAAGGGGTAATGCAAGAAATCTGTTTACTTTAAAACTTTAATATGCTAAAATACAGACATGATTTTTTTGGAAGGAAAGAGGGAGCATAATGAGCAAGAAACTTAAAACAGAGGCAGTAGATCATCTGTTTGATGCAATTTTATGTCTGCAGAACAGAGAGGAATGTTATACATTTTTTGAGGATGTATGTACAGTAAATGAGTTGCTTTCTTTATCACAGCGATTTGAAGTGGCGGGAATGCTGCGGGATCAGAAAACATACCTTGATATTGCGGAAAAGACGGGGGCGTCTACAGCGACGATCAGCCGTGTCAATCGTTCTCTGAACTATGGAAATGACGGATATGAGATGGTATTCAGCCGTCTGTCACAGAAACATCCGGAACAGGAATAGAAAAAAGGCACGGATGCGTATCTGCATCTGTGCCCGAAAATACAATCATCCGTTTGGATTAAACGGTGTCTTTTTGGAGAATTCCTTTTTTGGAATTCTCTTTTTTTTATTTGTTTTACTGTTTTGACTGTTGATATTGTCGATAACACTTTCGATAATCATCTTTTTGATGTATACGTCGTAGCTGAGCAGACAGATAAAACTGAAATTCTGCAGAAATTCCTGATCATTTTCCGGAAATTTACGGAACGTCTCACGGGAGAGTGCATATTTTTTCCGAGATCTTTTAATAATTTCTCGGACTCGGTGCTCTCTAAATTAAAAACCTCGTTATAGACATCTTCCATATTAAATCCGGCTTTGTTGCCAAAATAATGTTCCGTCAGGGGGGATTTAACAGGGACTGGATGTCGTTGATGCTGAGCAGATTCTTAAAATAGTAAATGAATAACAGGGTCAGCACATGCTCCTTGGAATATTTTTTTTCTTCTCCGGGGCAGGGGAGCAGATTGTTTTTGGCATAATTGTTGATCATTGTTTTGGTCAGAATTTTATCATCTTCATAGCGTTTGCAGGCTTCTAACTGCTCGTCCATAAAGGTCGTGACCTGATCCATATATAAACCGATATTTGGAATGTCTTCCGTTTTGATGTAATCGATTGAAACCAGTTTCTTCTGCAGTGCAGCAAGAAATTCTTTTTACTTCGTTGTCCATATTTTCACCTCATATCACATTATATAGTAATAAAAACTAGATGACAAGGCATTTTCATGCTTTTTTCAAAAAAACAAAAGAATGTATGTTCTATTCGGACTATCTATGATATAATGAGACACACGAATAATGAATTATGGAAAGAGACGGAGAAACGATATGAGCTTATTAGATGCACTGAACGAACCACAGCGGCAGGCTGTGATGGCAACCGACGGACCGCTTCTGATTCTGGCAGGTGCGGGGGTCCGAAAAACCAGAGTACTGACACATCGGACGGCATATCTGATTGAGGCAAAGGGCGTCAATCCGTACAATATCATGGCGATCACTTTTACCAACAAGGCGGCGGGCGAGATGCGCGAGCGTATTGACCAGATGGTGGGATATGGTTCGGAAAGTATCTGGGTGTGCACATTCCATTCCACCTGTGTGCGTATTTTGCGCAGATATATTGACAGGCTGGGGTTTGGCACCAATTTTACCATCTACGATTCCGATGATCAGAAGACTCTGATGAAGGATATCTGCAAACGTCTGGAAATCGATACGAAAATGTACAAAGAGAAAATGTTTCTTTCTGCTATTTCCTCCGCAAAGATGAGCTGATCGATCCGATCGAATTTGAGACGCGCGCGGCAGGCGATTATGTGAAACGAAAACAGGCCAGGTTTACCGGGAATATCAGCAGGCATTAAAGCAGAATAATGCATTGGATTTTGATGATCTGATCATGAAAACCGTGGAACTGTTCAAACTGGACAAAGAGGTGCTTGCCTCGTATCAGGATCGTTTCCGCTATATTATGGTGGATGAGTATCAGGATACCAACACGGCACAGTTTGAGCTGATCCGTTTGTTGGCGGACAAATACCGCAATCTTTGTGTTGTAGGTGATGACGATCAGTCGATCTACAAGTTCCGGGGAGCGAATATCTACAATATTCTGAATTTTGAACATCATTTTCCGGATGCCACAGTGATCAAACTGGAGCAGAATTACCGCTCCACTCAGAATATTTTGGATGCAGCCAATGCTGTGATTGCCAACAATCAGGGGCGAAAGGAAAAGCGTCTGTGGACGGACAATGGAGCTGGGGACAAGATCACCTTTGAGCAGCTGGATACGGCGGCAGAGGAAGCGGATTTTTTGTGGCAAGGGATATTGCCCGGCGGGTACGCAAAGGAGAGTATCAGTATAAAGACTGTGCCATTCTCTATCGTACCAATGCACAGTCCCGTCTCTTTGAGGAACGTTTTATTACAGCAAATATTCCATATAAAATTTTTGGCGGCGTAAATTTCTACGCCCGTAAGGAAGTGAAGGATCTGCTGGCATATTTAAAGACCATCGACAATGGGCAGGATGATCTGGCGGTGCGGCGTATCATCAACATCCCAAAACGTGGAATTGGTGCGGCATCGATCAACAAAGTGGCATTGTATGCCCAGGAGCAGGAGATCAGTTTTTATGATGCACTCTGTGTGGCAGAACAGGTACCGGGACTGGGCAAAGCGGCAGCAAAGATCCGGCCGTTTGTGTTGTTTATCCAGTCTATGAAAGCAAAGGCAAAGCTGCTTTCCGTGGCAGATCTGTTGGAGGAAGTTATTGAAACGACCGGTTATGTCAGAGAACTCGAAGCAGAGGGAACGGATGAGGCAGAGGCAAGAATCGAAAATATTGACGAATTGATCAGCAAAGCTGTGGATTATGCGGAGGGGGAAGAAGCTCCGACCTTAAACGGCTTTCTGGAAAATGTCGCTCTGGTTGCGGATATTGACAGTTTTGACGAAAACAGTGACTATGTGGTACTTATGACTTTACATAGTGCGAAAGGACTTGAATTTCCGAATGTCTATCTGGCAGGACTTGAGGACGGACTGTTTCCGAGTTATATGTCTATTACGAGTGATAACTCCCAGGCCGAGATCGAGGAAGAACGGCGTCTGGCATATGTGGGAATTACCCGTGCAAAGAAAAATCTGACAATCACTTCCGCGCGTGTGCGCATGGTGCGGGGGCAGACACAGTATGGAAAAGTATCCCGTTTTGTCAGGGAGATTCCGCCGGAACTTCTTTCCGGAAAGATTTATGAGCCAAAGACAAAAGGAAGAACCCATCGAACAGTCCACATTTCAGAAGGCGCGTAAGGCATTCCGGACGGTGCCGAGTTATGGTGGAAGCGGATATGGAAAAGAAGTGGGAGAGGGATATGGATCGACCTTCCATTCCTCCAAAGCCACAAAACCGGTATATACAAAGGTGGAAAACCAGCGTGATTTTGGTTCCGTGGGTGGAGCATTGTCCTATCAGGTGGGAGATCGTGTCCGCCACATCAAATTTGGCGATGGAGAAGTCATAGGCAATTGTTTCCGGGGGCAGGGACTATGAAGTGACCGTAGATTTCGATAAAGCCGGAACAAAGAAGATGTTTGCAAGCTTTGCAAAATTAAAAAAGATATGATAAATTTTTTATAAACACAAATTTTTTATAGGCGAACAGGGAAAGATATGCTATAATGGATGTAATTAAAAATGCAGGAAGGAGAAGTGCCATCATGAGTAAAGTAGAAGATATTTTAGCATCTACCAAAGTGGGGGATGTTTTGGATGCAGCAAAGCTTAATAAGTTTTTGAAGAGACAGGAAGAAGAGGAGAAGAAACCTTCCAAATTCGTGATTGTATTCGCCGTGATTGGAATCGTTGTCGCAGTTGCAGCAGCAATCTATGGAATTTATCGTTTCTTTACACCGGATTATCTGGATGATTTTGAGGACGATTTTGAAGATGAGTTCGACAATGACTTCTTCGAGGATGAGGATGATGAGCCGGCTGCAGAGTCTAAGGATGCTTCCGCAGACAAAGACAGAGGACTAATCATTGTCGGAAGCGTGAGAACTTTCAGGCAGTTTGAGCGGTGCACAGAAAAAAGAAAACCGAACGAAGAAAGAAGGGACTGCAGTTGTGTAGTCCCTTTTTCTGTAAGAAAATAAGATTCAGAATGATGCATGAGGAGTAAAAGAATGAAAAAAGGGCAGATTGCAGAAGGAAACGTAACAACCGTAGAATTCCCGAACAAAGGGATTGTGATGACAGACGAGGGAGAACGCGTCATAGTCAAGAATACCATTCCGGGACAGCGTGTTTCCTTTGCAGTAAATAAGGTACGAAAAGGAAAAGCGGAAGGACGGCTTCTGGAAACCGTGAAGAAATCGCCACGGGAGACCGCAGATACCTGCCGGCATTTCGGACAGTGCGGAGGATGTACGTATCAGAGTCTGCCTTATGAAGAACAGTTAAAGATCAAGGAGACACAGGTACGCGGCATGATAGAGCAGGCGATCGGGGATGCCTGTGCTTATGAGTTTCTGCCAATCAGACACAGTCCGCGTGTGCTTGCTTACCGTAACAAAATGGAATTTTCATTTGGAGATGAATACAAGGACGGACCGCTGGCACTTGGAATGCACAAGCGCGGCAGTTTTTACGATATTGTAACGGTAGAGGACTGTCGGATCGTGGATGGAGATTTCCGTGCGATTCTCATGGCAACGCTCGCTTATTTCAGGGAGCAGGAAATCTCCTTCTATCACAGACTGCGTCATACCGGGTATCTGCGCCATCTTCTTGTGCGAAAGGCAGTAAAGACCGGAGAGATTTTAGTTGATCTGATCACTACGACGCAGGATTGGAGAAATGTACAGGAGCAGGAGCCGGACGAGCGTGCAAAGATAGAGGCTGCATTGCTGGAAAAGCAGGGCAGATGTCCACATGCCGGAACGGTAAACGAAGAAAAAAAAAAGCAAAGCTTTTAGCCGGATGGAAAGATGTACTTCTGGCACTTTCCCTGGAAGGAACCTTTAAAAAGGAGTACTCCACAAAAAAATGACAGCGTGGCGGATGTCGTAAAAACGAAGGAACGGAAGTACTTTTCGGACAGGATTATTTTTATGAGGAGCTGTTGGGACTGCGTTTTCAGATTTCACCGTTTTTTTTTTTCCAGACAAACTCTCTCGGAGCAGAAGTGCTTTTATTCCACAGCCCGCGAATTTATCCTCGGGGATAATCCGGACATGCTGGCAGACAAGACTGTTTATGATCTGTACAGCGGTACCGGTACGATCGCACAGATGCTCGCTCCGGTCTGCAAAAAGTTGTGGGCGTGGAGATCATCGAGGAAGCGGTAGAGGCGGCAAAAGAGAATGCGGCACTCAATCATCTGGACAACTGTGAATTTTTGGCGGGTGACGTCTTAAAGGTGCTCGATACGATTGAGGAACGGCCGGATTATATTGTGCTTGATCCGCCAAGGGATGGTATTCATCCGAAGGCGCTGGAAAAAAAGATTATCAATTATGGTTATGTGGATCATATGATTTATATTTCGTGTAAGCCGACGAGTCTGGCGCGGGATCTGGAGGTGCTGCTGGCGCGGGGGTATGTCGTGGATAAGGTGCAGTGCGTGGATATGTTTCCGAATACGGTACAT
>VOFJ01000861.1_pt1 | contig 46040 bp, 56 predicted proteins | sample 5384081 | NCBI WGS metagenome assembly VOFJ01 (sample SAMN12384729, study PRJNA508395) | human gut metagenome | isolation source: healthy gut I | host: Homo sapiens
TACCGCGTAACAAATATGCAGCAAAGGAGTTGATGAAGCTATGGCAGTTTTCCGCGTGGGAGAGAAACACAGGATATACGGTTATGAGCAACCACCATTTACGCAACAAAGAACTTTCCCTAAAGGCAAAAGGGGCTGTTATCGCAAATGCTGTCCTTGCCGGAGGATTGGGACTATACCCTTGCGGGACTGTCCTATATCAACCGGAAAAAAAATCGACGCTATCCGCGAAGCTGTCCGGGAGCTTGAAAGAGCCGGATATATTCAGCGTTCAAGGGAGCGCGACGAGAAAGGACGCTTGCGGGGAACTGATTACATCATCTATGAGCAGCCGCCTAACTTGGATTTACCACATTGGAAAATCCAACATTGGAAATCCAACATTGGAAAATCCTACGCAGGAAAAACCTACGTTGGAAAATCCAATGCAATTAAATAAAGATATACAAAAGACTGACTTACCAAAAAAAAAAGAAAAATCAAATACGGATTTATCAAGTAACCATCCCATTCCATTCCTATCCTTTCCCCTAACCCCTCTCCTTTGAGGGGAAGAAACGGCAGAGCCGGAACGGAAAGGAACGGAAGCGGCAGACGCATACAGCGTGTATGAGGAAATCATCAAGGACAATATCGAGTATGAGCATTTTATCAAGCATACCAACATTGACAGGGAACGCTTGGACGAGATTGTGTCCCTTATCCTTGAAACTGTCTGCACCAAACGAAAGACAATTCGTATCGCCGGGGACGATTATCCGGCAGAGCTTGTCAAAGCAAAGTTTATGAAGCTGAACAGCAGCCACATTGAATTTGTCTTTGACTGCATGAAAGAGAACACCACGAAAATCCGTAACATCAAGCAATATCTGAAAGCGGTACTTTTCAACGCGCCCAACACCATTGACAGCTATTACACCGCCCTTGTCAACCACGATATGTACGGCGGCTATTAAAAAAACAGGAGGATTTTAATATGGCACAGAAAACAGGAGCTTTGATTTTTGATGAAACGGCAGACCGTTACGACATTCGCTTTGACCTTAACGACTACTACGGAGGATTGCATTGTGGGGATTGCTTTGAAGTGTTTGTACGCGGCAAATGGAAGCCGACCCGCATGGAGTACGGGGACAACTGGTATCTTGTAGGTGTAAGGGCTTCGGATTTGAACGGGCTGCGGGTGCGTATCTAAAGGCGGCATGAAAAAAATGTACGCCTTATTTTTATGCCCCGAAGCGGCACACCACCCTAACCAAACTATGAAAGGAGGGATTTCATGCAAGATGAAGTCAATGAAAAAAGTCGTGTCTTTAGCAATCAAAACATCTAAGCTGACCGCCGAAGTGCTGCAAAAAGGCTATGAAAGCCCTGCTTGCCAAAGGCAAAGGGCAGCTAACCAAAAAGCCCCCGCATGGGAAAATCACTATGCGGCAGCTTATGAAGCAGGGAGAAAAGGTTTCCAACATTGAGATTACCGACCAAAATATCAAAGCCTTTGACCCCTATCGCAAGGAAAAGCGGGCTTGATTACAACGTCAAGAAGATTGAGAACAGCAAGCCGCCGACCTATCTTGTGTGTCTTTTAAGGGCAAGGATATTGACGTTATGACCGAAGCGTTCCGGGAATTTACCGCAAAGAAATTAGGCAGGGAAAAAGCCCTCTATCCGCAAGCTGCTTTCCACTCTGAAAGACAAGGCGGCAGCTCTGAACGCACAGAAGGACAAAGTGAAGAAAAAGGACAGGGAGGTATCGCTATGAAGCCGGAACTTAAAAAGCTGCTTATCCTAAATGCCCCCTATCTGCTCTTTGTCTATCTCTTTGACAAAATCGGACAAGCGGTACGCCTTGCGCCGGGGGCTGACCTTTCCGGCAAGGTGCTTTCCCTTGCAGACGGCTTTTCCGCTGCCTTTGCAAACCCGCTTCCGAGCCTTGCCCCTATGGATTTGCTTATCGGTATTGTGGGGGCTGTCCTTATCCGGCTTATGGTGTACTTCAAAGGCAAGAATGCGAAGAAATACCGGAAAGGTATCGAATACGGCTCTGCCCGTTGGGGCAATGCCGAGGATATAAAGCCCTACACCGACCCGGTGTTTCAAAATAACGTGCTTCTCACACAGACGGAACGGCTTATCATGAACAGCCGCCCAAAGCAGCCAAAGTATGCAAGGAATAAAAATATCCTTGTTATCGGGGGAAGCGGCAGCGGCAAGACGAGATTTTTTGTAAAGCCCAACTTAATGCAAATGCACTCAAGCTACGTTGTAACTGACCCGAAAGGTACGGTTTTAGTCGAGTGTGGGAAGCTCTTACAGCGCGGCGGGTATCGGATAAAGGTGCTGAACACGATAAATTTCAAGAAATCCATGCGTTACAATCCCTTTGCCTATCTCCGCAGCGAAAAGGATATTTTGAAACTGGTAAATACCATTATCGCCAACACCAAAGGCGACGGGGAAAAATCCGGGGAGGATTTTTGGGTGAAGTCGGAACGGCTTTTTTACTGCGCCCTTATCGGCTACATCTGGTACGAAGCCCCGGAGAATGGAAAAACTTTACGACGCTGCTTGAAATGATAAATGCGTCGGAAGCCCGCGAGGACGACCCGGAATTTCAATCCCCCGTTGACCTCATGTTTGAACGCTTGGAGGAAAAAGACCCGGAACATTTTGCGGTCCGGCAGTACAAGAAATTCCTGTTATCTGCCGGAAAGACACGAAGCTCTATCCTCATTTCCTGCGGTGCGCGTCTTGCCCCTTTGACATTAAGGAACTGCGCGAGCTGATGGAAACCGACGAAATGGAGCTTGACACCTTAGGCGACCGTAAGACCGCCCTGTTTGTTATTATCAGCGACACCGACGACACTTTTAACTTTGTTGTGAGTATTCTTTACACGCAGCTTTTCAATCTGCTTTGCGACAAGGCAGATGATGTGTACGGCGGGCGGCTACCTGTTCATGTGCGCTGTCTGCTTGACGAGTTTGCAAATATCGGGCAGATACCGAAGTTTGAAAAGCTCATTGCCACTATCCGAAGCCGTGAAATATCCGCGTCTATTATCTTACAGTCGCAAAAAGGCCAGTTAAAGGCAATCTATAAGGACAACGCCGATACCATAGTCGGCAACTGCGACACGACCCTGTTCTTGGGCGGCAAGGAGAAAACGACGCTCAAAGAAATGTCGGAAATTTTGGGGAAAGAAACCATTGACAGCTTCAACACTTCCGAGAACCGGGGGCGCGAGGTATCGCATGGGCTGAACTATCAGAAGTTAGGCAAGCAGCTTATGACGGAAGATGAAATAGCGGTTATGGACGGCGGGAAATGTATTTTGCAGCTACGAGGGGTGCGCCCGTTCTTCTCCGATAAGTACGACATTACAAAGCACCCCAACTACAAATACCTGTCCGACTATGACAAGAAAAATACCTTTGATATGGAAAAGCATTTAAGGCGCAGACCCGCCCTTGTGAAGCCGGACGAAGTATTTGACTACTACGAAATCAGCGAAAGCGATTTGCAGGAGGACACCGACCATGAATAAACGTATCAGAAAGAAAAAGGACAAGAAAATCACAGAAGCCATAAACGGGCTTGTTTCGATTGCTGAACGACGGGAACAGCAGCGGCAGGCAGCTATCCGGCAGTTTGTGAAACGGTGTGAAACCCTGTATGAGCAGCAGCGAAAAGAAAGGAGGAATTGACGCAGTAACAAAGAAAAAGACAACTTGCATGATACGCGCCCCTACAAAAATTCCTATCGCCCACACTGACAACTGAATACCGCCGCGCGGCAGAAACATACGCAGCGCGGGGACTTATGACCGCGGCAGTTAAGAAAACTGACCGCCGTTTTTTATGCCCTTTTTCGGGCAGCCGCACAGCGGCAGAAAGGAGTTTTTATATGGCATTTTTCAACAGCGCAGTAGGCGTATTACAGACACTGGTTATCGCTCTCGGAGCAGGTCTTGGCATTTGGGGCGTTATCAATCTTGGAGGGTTACGGAAATGACAACCCCGGTGCAAAAAGCCAGGGCATGAAGCAGCTCATGGCGGGCGGCGGCGTTGCCCTTATCGGCACTATCCTTGTACCGCTTCTTTCCGGTCTGTTCGGATAAGGGAGGGTAGCCTATGCAGAGCATACTTGACGCGATTAACGAATGGATCAAGGAAATCCTGATCGGAGCGATCAACGGAAATCTGTCAACTATGTTCGGGGACGTAAACGAAAAAGTCGGTACTATCGCAAACGAGGTAGGCCAGACCCCGCAAGGGTGGAACGCCAACATTTTCAGCATGATACAGACGCTATCGGAAAATGTGATCGTCCCCATTGCGGGGCTTGTCATTACCTATGTCCTATGCTAGGAGCTAATCAGCATGGTAACGGAAAAGAACAATATGCACGACATAGACACATTCATGTTCTTTAAGTGGATATTCAAAGCCTTTGTCGCGGTGTTTATCGTAACCAACACGTTCAACATCACAATGGCGGTCTTTGATATGGCGCAGCATATCGTTTCCGGCGCAGCGGGGGTTATCGGCGGCGATACGAATATCGACGTTGCCGAAGCCCTTGCCGCCATGCAGGAGGGACTAAAAGATATGGAAATCCCCGAACTACTGTTACTTGTCATGGAAACGAGCCTTGTGAGCCTTTGTATGAAAATCATGTCCGTACTGATAACCGTTATCCTCTACGGCAGAATGATTGAGATTTACCTCTACTGTTCGGTATCGCCTATTCCATTTGCAACCATGACAAACCGGGAATGGGGACAGATTGGGAACAACTACCTAAAAGGGCTGTTCGCACTTGGCTTTCAAGGCTTCCTCATTATGATATGCGTCGGCATTTACGCCGTACTGGTAAACGACATGATAATCGCAGACAATCTGCACAGCGCGGTATTTTCCCTTGCCGCCTATACGGTTATCCTCTGTTTTTCCCTGTTCAAATCCGGCACACTGGCAAAATCCATATTCAACGCCCACTAAGGGCAGAAAGGAGGTATTTTCTTGGCGTATGTACCTGTACCAAAAGACCTTTCCAAAGTCAAAACAAAAGTCGCTTTCAATCTGACAAAGCGGCAAATCGTTTGTTTTGCGGCGGCTCTCTTAATCGGACTGCCGCTGTTTTTTTTGCTCAAAGGCAGCGCAGGGACAAACCTTGCGGCTATGGCGATGATTGTCGTCATGCTCCCTGTTTCCTGCTTGCCATGTATGAAAAACATGGGCAGCCCCTTGAAGTGGTGGTAAGAAATGTCGTTCAGACAAAGTTTACCCGCCCAAAGGAGCGACCTTACAGAACCGAAAACCTATACGCTGTCTTGGAAAAGCAGCGAAAACTTGAAAAGGAGGTATCAGCGATTGTCAAAAGGACAAACAAAAAAGACGCGGGAAGCCGCAGGAAACAGGCGTAAGCTGACCCGCGCCGAAAAGAAACAGATTGCCGAAGCTATCCGAAAGGCAAAGGGGGACGGCAAAGCCCGCACCGCACAGCAGACCATTCCCTACCTTGCCATGTACCCGGACGGTATCTGCAAGGTTACGGAAAAGAGATATTCAAAGTGCGTCGTGTTCGAGGACATCAATTATCAGCTTGCACAGGCAGACGATAAGACCGCCATTTTTGAAAACTGGTGCGATTTTCTCAACTACTTTGACGCGAGCGTGAGCGTGCAGCTTTCTTTCATCAATCAAGGAACGCAGCGGGAACAGGCAGAAAAAGCAATCTCTATCCCCGCACAGGAGGACGCTTTTAACTCTATCCGCACCGAGTATTCGGATATGCTGAAAAATCAGCTTAGTAAAGGCAACAACGGGCTTGTGAAGCACAAATACATTACCTTTACTGTTGAAGCCGATAACAAGGCGGCTGCAAAATCAAGACTTTCCCGTATCGAAACCGACGTGCTTAACAATTTCAAGGTGCTTGGCGTAACCGCCCGCCCCTTATCCGGCTATGAACGCTTAAAGGTGCTGCATGGGGTATTCCACCCGGAGGGCGAGCCGTTCTCCTTTTCCTTTGACTGGCTTACCCCGTCGGGGCTGTCTACAAAGGATTTTATCGCCCCGTCCTCTTTCCGTTTTGGCGAGGGCAGATATTTCCGCATGGGACGGAAAATCGGCGCGGTCAGCTTCCTTGAAATCCTTGCGCCGGAGCTGAACGACCGTATGCTTGCCGACATACTGGACTTGGAAACAGGGGTAATCGTCAATTTACATATCCGCAGTATCGACCAGTCGGAAGCAATCAAGACCATTAAGCGCAAAATCACAGACCTTGACAAGATGAAGATTGAGGAACAGAAAAAAGCGGTTAGAAGCGGCTATGACATGGATATAATCCCGTCCGACCTTGCCACCTTTGGCAGCGAAGCAAAGAACTTGTTGCAGGATTTACAGAGCCGCAACGAGCGAATGTTTCTGCTGACTTTCCTTGTGGTAAATATGGCAGACACGAAGCGGAAACTGGAAAATGACATTTTCGCGGCGGCGGGCATTGCACAGAAATACAACTGCCGCCTGACACGCCTTGACTATCAGCAGGAAGCGGGGCTTTTATCCAGTGTGCCGATTGGGAAAAACCTTATCCCGATACAGCGGGGGCTTACCACATCAAGCACCGCTATTTTCATTCCCTTTATCACGCAGGAGCTTTTTCAGACGGGGCAAGCCCTGTACTATGGCTTGAACGCCCTTTCTAACAACATGATACTCTGCGACAGAAAGCAGCTCAAAAATCCCAACGGGCTTATCTTGGGAACGCCGGGAAGCGGAAAATCCTTTGCGGCAAAACGGGAAATGACAAATGCTTTCCTCATTACCGACGACGATATTATCATCTGCGACCCGGAAGCCGAGTATTTCTCCCTTGTGCAACGGCTTAACGGTCAAGTTATCCGTTTGTCGCCTACGGGCAAAGGCATTGACGGCAAGCCCCAGTATGTCAACCCTATGGACATAAACCTTAATTACAGCGAGGACGACAACCCCCTTGCGCTGAAAAGTGATTTTATCCTTTCCCTTTGCGAGCTTGTTATCGGAGGCAAGGAGGGTTTGCAGCCTGTCGATAAGACCGTCATTGACAGGGCTGTAAGAAACGTGTACCGCCCGTTCCTTGCCGACCCCGACCCGGCGAAAATGCCGATCTTGGGCGACCTTTACGACGAGCTTTTAAAACAGCCGGAGCCGGAAGCTGCCCGCATTGCGGCGGCATTGGAGCTTTATGTTTCGGGCAGCCTGAACGTCTTTAACCACCGTACCAATGTGGAGCTTTCAAACCGCCTTGTCTGCTTTGATATTAAGCAGCTTGGGAAGCAGCTCAAAAAGTTAGGTATGCTCATTGTGCAAGACCAGACATGGAACAGGGTAACGATAAACCGGGCAGAGAAAAAGGCGACCCGCTACTATATGGACGAATTTCACTTGCTCTTAAAAGAGGAACAGACCGCCGCTTACAGCGTGGAGATTTGGAAGCGTTTCCGTAAATGGGGCGGGATCCCCACCGCCATTACGCAGAACGTCAAAGACCTTTTGGCAAGCCGCGAAGTGGAGAATATCTTTGAAAACAGCGATTTTGTCCTCATGCTCAATCAAGCGCAGGGCGACCGTACTATCCTTGCAAAGCAGCTTAATATTTCCCCGCAGCAGATGAAGTATGTTACCCACACCGAAGCGGGCGAGGGGCTTATCTTCTATGGAAATGTGGTGCTGCCTTTTGTAGACCGCTTCCCGAAAGATACCGAGCTTTACAGGGTAATGACAACGAAGCCGGAGGAAGTTTCCGAAAGCGGAAAGTGAGGTGCAGACCATGAAGCAATATAAATCCCGCGATAAAATCACGCAGAAAATGACCCGCGACGGGCTTATTGAGGTAAACGAAACACAGCAGACCGCCGAGCGTATCAGTAAACGGGAACAGGACGCGGATTTTCAAAAGTCCCCGGAGCAGCAAGCGGCGCAGGACGGGACGCAGCTTCAAGGTGTAGCGTCCCAAACTTCCCCGTTACCCCACGCACCGGGAGCTTCCCCCGCAAGGGACACCGCCACAGCAGAGCGCGTTATGGAGCATATCGAAGCAGCACAGACCCGCAGAGCCAGTAAAAAAGCGGTACATAAAGCACAGGAGGAAGTTACCGTACAAACAACATCTTCCCGCTTGCAGTTTACCGAGGAAGAACTTGCCGTCCCGGAACTGGAATGCTATATTGAGAAATCAAACAAAGCCGCTGACCGACTGGACGCAGCAAAGGCAGCTATCCCGAAGAAAAGAAACTGGTCAAGGAGCGCACCTTTGACGAAGCCGCAGGAAAGGCAAAGACCCGACTTCACTTTGAAGAACAGGAAAAACCGATACCCGGCGGCAAAAAAGGAAACCCGCTGTCCCGCCCCGCACAGGAAGCAGGGATTTTCGTCCACAACAAGATACATTCCGTTGAAAAGGACAATTCCGGCGTTGAGGGGGCGCATAAATCGGAGGAACTTGCCGAGCGCGGCGCGAAATACGGGGCGCGGAAGTTAAAACAGGGCTACCGCAGCCATAAGCTGAAACCCTACCGGGAAGCAGCAAAGGCAGAAAAGGCAGCGTTTAAGGCAAACGTCAATTTTCAGTATCACAAAACCCTGCACGACAACCCGCAGCTTACTTCTAACCCGCTTTCCCGTTTCATGCAGAAACAGCAGATAAAACGCCAGTATGCAAAGGCGGCAAAGAAAGGCGGGGCAAAAGCCGCAGCGGAAGCCACAAGAAAGACGGCGAAAAAAACCGCCGAGGAAACGAGAAAAGCCGCCGCATTTGCGGCAAGACACCCGGCGGGCATTTTGATTGCAGTTGCCGCGCTGCTTCTCTTTATTATGATTTCCGCAGGGCTGTCCTCTTGCGGGGCTATGTTTTCGGGCTTGACAAACGGGGGTGCTTGGCACTTCCTACACGTCCGAGGACAGCGACCTTGTGGAAGTGGAAAACAGCTATGCCGCATTGGAAAACGGGCTGCAAAGTGAGATTGACAATATCGAAAGCACCCACCCCGGCTATGATGAATACCGCTATGACCTTGACACTATCGGGCATAACCCACACGAACTTGCGTCTTACCTGACCGCCCTTTTGCAGAGCTACACCCCGCAGAGCGCACAGGCAGAGCTTGAACGTATCTTTTCCATGCAGTACACCTTGACGCTGACCGAGGAAGTGGAAATACGCTACCGCACCGAAACAAGCACCGACCCGGAAACCGGGGAAACCACCACCGAGGAAGTCCCTTATGAGTATTACATCTTGAATGTGAAACTGACAAATAAGCTGATTTCCGAGCTTGCGGAGGAACTTCTTACGCCACAGCAGCTTGAAATGTACCGGGTGTACTTGGAAACAAGCGGCAACAAACCGCTGATTTTTGGCGGCGGTTCTCCCGACGGAAGCCCGTCTGAGGATTTAAGCGGCGTGGAGTTTGTAAACGGCACGCGTCCCGGAAACCCGGAGCTTATGGAGCTTGCAAAGCAGCAAGTCGGAAATGTGGGCGGCTACCCTTACTGGTCTTGGTACGGCTTTAACAGCCGCGTGGAATGGTGCGCCTGTTTTGTATCATGGTGCTACAATCAAGCCGGAAAAAGCGAACCGCGCTTTGCGGGCTGCGAATGGCAGGGTGTCCCTTGGTTTCAGTCAAGGGGACAATGGGGCGCACGCGGCTATGAGAATATCGCACCGGGCGACGCTATCTTTTTCGATTGGGATTTAGACGGCGTTGCCGACCATGTGGGGCTTGTACTTGGCAGGGACGGAAGCCGCGTCTATACCGTTGAGGGCAATTCCGGCGACGCCTGCAAGATTAAGAGCTATGCCCTTAACTATGCATGTATCAAAGGGTACGGGCTGATGAACTGGTAAAGCAACCCCAAAAAGAAAGGAGAAATGACCTATGGCAAACAATAAAATTGACCGTATCAATAAGGAAATCGCAAAGACCCGCGAGAAAATCACAGAGTATCAGAACAAGTTAAAAGGACTGGAAGCGCAGAAAACCGAAGCGGAAAACCTTGAAATCGTGCAGCTTGTACGAGCTATGCGTCTGACCCCGCAGGAACTAAACGCTATGCTGTCCGGCGGCGGTATTCCCGGCATGACTGCCGCACCCGCAGAAGAAAACGAACAGGAGGAAAATGCAGATGAAGAATAAACTGAAAAAGACCATGACTGCCCTTTGTGCCGCCCTTATCCTTATGGGCGGTTTTTCTGTCCCTGCCTATGCACAGGGCGCAGCCACAGAGCCGCCCGCAGGGGACGCGACCAACGACAGTAACGTAATTGTGGAGGAAAAAGAGGAAACGCCGCCCCTTACCCCAAAGGGAAACGCAACACTGGTTGACGATTACGGCGGCAATAAGCAGCTTATCACTGTTACCACCAAAGGCGGCAACTATTTCTATATCCTCATTGACCGCGCCGCCGAGGACGAACAGACCGTACATTTCCTAAATCAAGTGGACGAAGCCGACCTTATGGCACTGACCGAAAACGGCGAAGCTGCCAAAAAACCGGAAATCTGTAACTGTACGGAGAAATGCGAAGCCGGAAAGGTAAACACGTCCTGCCCGGTATGTGTTACCAGTATGACAGGCTGCACAGGCAAAGAACCCACCCCAACACCAACAGAGCAGCCGGAAGAACCCAAAGAAAAAGGCGGCAATCCCGGCGCGGTGCTTGCCTTAGTCCTCTTTGTGCTGCTTGGTGGCGGCGCAGCGTTCTACTACTTTAAGTTTCTAAAGCCGAAGCAGAATGTAAAGGGCGATACCGACCTTGAAGATTTTGACTTTGAGGACTACGACGAGGACGAGCCGGAAGCAGATACCGGGGAAACTTCCGAAGATGAAGAAACGGAGGAAGAAACCCTATGACCCTGTTTACCGACAATCCCTTTGAAAAGATGATGATACAGAAACCGAACGGGCGGCGTGATAATGCGCCGCCTGTTCCTTATCCCCCTGCTTGTGCTTCCTGCCCTTACAAGGGACAGTCCCCTTGTGTGGGGTACTGTCTGAAACAGGTACAGAAGAAAAAGGAAACCGAGCCGGAACGCTGAAAGGAGGAACTTATATTTGATTTTAGTTATCGCAGAAAAGCCCAGTGTGGCACAGACAATCGCTGCCGTACTGGGGGCAAAGGAAAAGAAAGACGGATTTCTCACAGGAAGCGGCTATATCGTTTCTTGGTGCGTGGGACATTTGGTAGGGCTTGCGGAAGCTGCCACCTACGGGGAACAATATAAAAAGTGGAGCTATGACAGCTTACCGATTTTGCCGCAGGAATGGAAGTACACCGTTGCTTCTGACAAGGAAAAGCAATTCAAAACCTTAAAAGAGCTTATGCACCGGGCAGACGTTTCCGAAGTCGTCAATGCCTGCGACGCAGGGCGCGAGGGAGAACTCATTTTCCGCTTTGTCTATGAAATGGCAGGCTGCAAGAAACCTATGCGCCGCCTTTGGATTTCTTCTATGGAGGACAGCGCAATCAAAGAGGGCTTTTCCCGTCTGAAGAACGGCGAGGAATACGACGCGCTCTTTGCTTCCGCATTATGCAGGGCAAAGGCTGACTGGTTAATCGGTATCAATGCCACCCGCCTTTTCTCTGTCCTTTACAATCATACCTTGAACGTGGGACGCGTACAGACCCCGACCTTAAAAATGCTTGTTGACCGGGACGCAGCGATTACCACATTCAAGAAAGAAAAATACTACCATGTGCGCCTTGCCTTATCCGGCGCGGAAGCTGCAAGCGAAAAACTATCTGACCGTTCCGAAGCTGACAAGCTGAAAGCTGCTTGCGAAGCGTCAAAAGCAGTCTGTACTTCCCTTGTGAAAGAGAAAAAGACCGCAGCCCCGCCGAAGCTCTTTGACCTTACTTCTTTACAGAGGGAAGCAAACCGCCTGTTCGGATATACCGCAAACAGACCCTTGACCTTGCACAATCCTGTATGAAAAAAGACTTTGCTTACTTATCCGAGAACAGACAGCGCATTTCTGACCGACGACATGAGCGACACAGCGGCGGGCATTATCAAGCTGCTTTGTGGGAAGTTTTCTTTTATGGCGGGAAAAGACTTCACGCCGGAGCTTGGAAAGGTGCTGAACAGTAAAAAGGTATCAGACCACCATGCCATTATCCCGACTATGGAGCTTGCAAAGACCGACCTTGCCACGCTGCCGGAAAGCGAAAGGAATATCCTTACCCTTGCCGGGGCGCGTCTTATTATGGCGACCGCTGCACCGCATACCTTTGAAGCGGTTACAGCAGTTTTTGAATGTGCCGGACAGTCCTTTACCGCAAGGGGAAAAACGGTGCTGTCCGACGGGTGGAAAGAGATTGACCGAAGATACAGGGCAGCCTTAAAGAACAAGCCCGAAACGGACGACGCAGACAGCGACACAGAAAAGACCCTGCCGCCATTTACCGAGGGACAGACCTTTGAAAATCCGGCTGCAACGGTAACGGAGCATGACACCACACCGCCAAAGCCCCACAACGAAGCGTCGCTGCTTTCTGCTATGGAACGCGCCGGAAGCGAGGACACCGACCCGGACGCAGAACGCAAAGGGCTTGGAACTCCCGCCACCCGCGCCGCTGTCATTGAAAAACTGGTAAAGGGCGGCTTTGTGGAGCGAAAAGGCAAGCAGCTACTTCCCACAAAGGACGGTATCAATCTTGTGTGTGTCCTGCCGGACACCTTGACAAGCCCGCAGCTTACCGCAGAATGGGAAAACAATCTGACGCAGATTGCAAAAGGCAAGGCAGACCCCGCCGCATTTATGGAGGGTATTGAGGATATGGCGCGGGAACTGGTAAAGACCTATCCGTTTCTTTCTGATGATAAAGCGCAGATGTTCAAGCCGGAACGGGAAGCGTTGGGAAGCTGCCCCCGCTGCGGTTCTCCTGTCTATGAGGGAAAGAAAAACTACTATTGCAGCAATAAGGAATGTAGCTTTACCATGTGGAAAAATGACCGTTTCTTTGAAGAACGAAAAGTAACCTTTACCCCAAAATTGCCGCGGCACTCTTACAATCCGGCAAAGTAAATGTGAAAAAGCTCTATTCCCCAAAGACGGGCAAAACCTACGACGGAACTATCGTATTGGCTGATACAGGCGGGAAATATGTCAACTACCGCATTGAACTGTCGAAGAAGAAATAACTGAATAGCAAGCATAGGAAAAGAGTACCCTTTTCCGTAAAATCCCTGCTTTCTCTACCGAGAACGGCGGGGATTTTTGCTTGTTGGGAAGTTTCCCAAACCCTCTGTTTTATGGAGGGTTTTACCCTCTGAAACCGAAGAAAGGAGGTTACACATGGCAAGTTTACGGGACACCGTAAAGGACTATCAAGAAGAATTAAGGGACGGTATCGCTTGGGTGGCGTTTTGGAAAACGGGACGTTCTTGGAACGCTGAATATTTCCACCTTGAAATGAGCGACATTCTCTACCCGGAGGACAGAAGCCGCATGGAAGAAATCAAACAGGCTGACCCTGCCGCCGTTGTGGTAAACGGCTATTATTCCGGCTATCTTGGCGAGGATATGAACCTTGACGAGCTGACCGCCGGGGTGCGCCGCCACTACGAAAACGGATATAGCAATATCGGGGAATTTATCGAAGCCCACGACGACAGGCTGCCGCCGGAGCTTATCGAGGAAGCAAGAGCCGCCGCCCACGCTGCGGGGCTTCCTTTCTCTGAAAAAGCCTACCGGGACGGCGAAGAACCCGACCCCTATCTATTTGACGGGAGCATGAGCATGGAGGACTACGAGCTTATGCACCGTATGATTGAGAAAGAAAGGAGCGAACGCATGGAAGAACCGATTTTAAGCGGGTATCTTTCTAATCTTGGAAAGTACACCGAGGGCAGACCTGCGGGCGAATGGGTATCATTCCCCACGACTGCCGAGCATTTGAAAGAAGTCTTTGACCGTATCGGGATAGACGGCAAAAACTACGGGGAGCTGCATATCACAGAATACCAGTCCTCTATTGCAGGACTGGCAGGAAAATTGACCGAGCTTGAAAGCCTTGACGAACTGAACTATTTGAGCGAACTTTTGAAAATGCAGTTTGACGACGACCGGGAAAAATTTGTTGCAGCTATGGAATACGGCGACCATACAAGGGACTTGCAGGATATTATCAACCTTGCACAAAACCTTGATTGTTACTGGCTTTACCCGTCCGTACAGAGTGAGGAAGATTACGGGCATTATCTGATTGAAGAACTGGACGAGTTGGAGCTGCCCGAAGAAGCAAAAAAATATTTCATGTATGAGGAATACGGGCGGGACGCTGCTATCAATGACGGGGGCAGATTTACCGAGCAGGGCTATATCTACAATAACCGCAACACCTTTACAGAATGGTACGACGGGCGCGACGTGCCGGAGGAATACCGGGTAACGCCGCAGCCGCCAGTACAGGAAAAGGAACAGGCAGACCTTGACGCTTCCGCAGCCATACGACCGCCGCCACAGAGCAGCCCCCGGTTCTCCCGATTATCCTATCTTCTGAAAAGCCCGCCGACAAAATGAAAGAGATTACCGACCGACTGGAACAGGGAATTTTAGGACTGTATGAAAGCGACCGTTACGCCGATTATCTGCGTACCATGTCAAAATTCCATGATTACAGCCTTAACAATACAATCCTTATCGCCATGCAGGGCGGCAATCTTGTGAAAGGCTATAAACAATGGGAAAAGGAATTTGACCGCCATGTAAAGCCCGGAGAAAAAGCTATCAAGATACTTGCGCCGTCCCCGTTTACCGTCAAGAAGCAGGTGGAAAAAATCGACCCGGACACCCAAAAGCCTGTTTTCGATAAGGACGGGAAACCTGTTACCGAGAAAAGGAAATCAAGATACCCGCTTTTCGTGTAGTATCTGTCTTTGATATTTCACAGACCGAGGGAAAGGAGCTTCCTGCCCTTACCTATGAGCTGACGGGCAACGTGGAACAATACAAGGATTTTTTCGCTGCCCTTGAAAAGACTTCCCCGTTTGCTATGGGATTTGAAGCACTAAGCGGCGGCGTAAAAGGACGCTGCAATTATGAGGAAAAGCGTATCTTCATCAACGAGGGCATGGACGAATTGCAGAATATCAAGACCGCAATCCATGAAATCGCCCACGCCACGCTGCATGATACCGCCCTTGCCATGCCGGAACGCCCCGACCGCCGCACCCGCGAGGTACAGGCGGAAAGCGTCGCCTATGCGGTCTGCCAACATTACGGGCTTGATACGTCGGACTATTCTTTTGGATATATCGCCGGGTGGAGCAGCGGAAAAGAACTTGCAGAACTGAAAGGCTCTCTTGAAACAATCCGCAGCACCGCCGCAAATCTGATTGATACCATAGACGGACATTTTGCAGAAATCCAAAAGGCACAGGATAAGGAACAGACCACCGAACAGGCGCAGCCCGCACAGGAAGCCGCCAAACAGCCCGAAACAAAAGCAGCCGCGCCGGAGCTTCCCGAAGAAACAGCCCCGGTACAGGAAAAAGAAGCACAGCCGGAACAGGCTGCACCCGCCGCCCCTTATTATACTATCAATGAAGCTGCCGCCAAACGTGCAAAGGATATGAACAGTTTTTCCGATTATAAGCAAGGCAGCGCGACGGCTGAATACAGGCACTATGTAGATGAAGCCGTACAACTTGCAGAAAGGCAGAAACAGCGGGTAGACCCGATGTACCATGAGAAAATCGACAGCCTGCTTGACACCTATGCCCGGAAACTGGCGGCGAACATGAATAAAGGCTATGAGATTGACGCGCGTGTTCCCTCTATCCTGATTGCGGGCGGCTCTAACTTCCCCACAAGGAAGAAAGAAAAGCAGAACGCAGCCCGCGACAGCAATTACCGGGAATGGCAGGACATACAAGGGCTTCTTGATAAAATCCGCAGTACCGGCATGGGCGGTATCAGCGCAGACGACCCGCAGGCAGTACAGAAGTTAGAAAAGAAACTGGAAAGCCTTGAAAAATCACAGGAAACCATGAAAGCCGTAAACGCCTACTACCGCAAGCATAAGACCCTTGACGGCTGCCCGCATTTACCGCCGGAGGAACTGGAAAAATTGAAAGCAGACATGGCGAGCAGTTGGCATTTGGAGGACAAGCCCTTTGCGACTTGGGCGTTATCCAACAACAGCGCAGAAATCCGGCGCGTGAAAGATCGTATCAAATCCCTTTCACAGCAAAAAGAAATCGGTTTTGTAGGTTGGGAATTTGACGGCGGCAAGGTGGAAGCAAACACCGAAGCGAACCGACTGCAAATCTTCTTTGAGGATAAGCCGGACGAAGCCACGCGGGAAGCCTTAAAAAGTAATGGCTTCCGTTGGTCGCCAAAGCCGGGGCATGGCAGCGGCAGCTTACCAGTAACGCCTACTATGCGGCTGATTATGTGAAAGCGATTGCTCCCCTTACCGGGGAAAAGCCTACCGAGTTACAGCGGGCGCATATCCGGCAGCAAAAGGTAGCTGCACAGGAACAACCCGCACAGGAGCAGCCGGAGCAGGAAGCCCCACAGGACAAAGACACCTTTTCCATTTATCAGATAAAAGGCGGGGACGAAACAAGGGACTTGCGCTTTGAGCCTTACGACCGTCTGATTGCCGCCGGACACCGGGTAGACCCGAAAAACTATGCCCTTGTCTATTCCGCACCGCTTACGCCGGGGACTTCCCTTGAAGATATTTACACCCGCTTTAATATCGACCACCCGAAAGATTTTAAGGGACACAGCCTTTCCGTTTCCGACGTGGTGGTGCTTCATCAGAACGGGCAGGACACCGCCCACTATGTAGACAGCTTCGGTTATAAGGAAGTGCCGGAATTTTTGCAGCCGGAAAACTATCTGAAAACTGCCGAGCAGACCACCGAGCAAAACTACAACATGATTGACGGGCAGATAAACAACACCCCGACCGTCGCAGAATTGGAAGCAAAGGTAAAGACAGGAGAAACCATTTCCCTTGTTGACCTTGCGGAAACTGTCAAGGCTGACAAGGAACGTGGCAAGGCAGCAAAAACGGAAAAGAAGCCCTCTATCCGGGCGCAGCTTAAAGCAGCGAAAGAACAGACACCGAAGAAACAGGCAAAACAGAAAACACAGGATTTGGAAAGGAGCTGACGCATGAATAAGTTTGAAAACGTGGATATTTTCGCTTCTCTTGACGCTATCATGCGGCAGAATACAGGATTTTTCCAAAGTGATTTTGACATTGACAAGGAGATTATCGCAAAAGCAGCGGCAAGCCCTAACAGAGAGGATAAGACGCTGCTATGGTTTTGCCGCCCGTCCGGGACGCATTGTTTTAAGGAGCGCGACGTGTTCCTAAAGGATACCGCCGCCCACAATACATGGTGTTTTTACAAAGAGCAGACCTGCGACCGCGTTCTTGCCTATGCCGTCGAGCTGACGGGCAGGGAGCGCGGGAAAATCAAAGGCAATCTTTATGAGCTTGACTATGCAAGGCAGTATGAGCGCGTTAAGGACAATGCGCTTGCCGCCGACACAGTCAAGTTGATTTATGAGCATGGGACAAGGGAGATACCCGCCGGACAGCATTTTAACGGAAATCCCGATACTTCTTTAGGGAAGTTTGAACACTTTGAAGCAGTACCCAACGACCCGGACGCGCTACAATTCCTTTTACGGGAAGAAAAGCAAAAACGGGATAAACTGACACCGGGCGACTTCAAGGAACATACCGCCGCCCTGCGTGCTGGGCTGATTGAAGCCGAAGCGCGGCGCATTGTGCAGGAAATGAAGCGCAGGGACACGCCCAATAGCCCTAATAGGACACATTTCATGGTGGAGCTGTCCCCGACATTTATGCAGCTTGCGTCCTCTAAGGACACCGACCGTCTGTTTTCCATGTTGCCCTATAAGACACTTTCCTTTTCCAAAATCGAGGGCAGACATGGAACATACGCCTTGATTGATAAAAATGAAAACCGGGGCACAGATATTCGCAGGGTGCGCCCCTCAATCCGGGCGCAGCTTGCCGCTGACAAAAGAAAAGCCGCCCCGAAAAAGGCGGCTGTAAAATCAAAAAATCACGAATTGGAGGTATGAGCATGATTAGACTGACAGTTGAAGAAACAAACCTGTTGAGCATTTACAATGAGGACGGCAAACGTGGGCTTACAGAAAACATCAACGCTGCGCTGCCGTTCATGGACGAGGATATGCGGGAACTGGCGAAACGCACCCTTGCGAAAATCGCACCTCTGACAGAAAATGAGTATGCGGAGCTTGCTATTTTCGCCGCTGATGAGGTATGACCGGGATAAAGCGGCTTACACCACCCCAAAGCCGGAAAGTCAACAGCCTTATAAAAAGGAGTGCTGCAACTGCGATAACGGACACTGTATTTTACTGGACGACGGGGAGGAATGTGTCTGCCCGCAGCTTATTTCCTATTCGCTTCTTTGCAAATGGTTTCAGACCGCCGTATTGCCCCTTGATAAGCTGCTGTATGCAGAGCTTTTCAAGACCGAGGATAAAAAGCGTTGTACCGAGTGCGGAACTTCTTTTTGCGTCCACCTCTAACAGCGTCAAATACTGCCCGGACTGCCGGAAGCGTATTACCCGCAGACAGGCAGCGGAGCGCATGAGAAAACGGCGCGCCCTTGTTACGTAGTAGGGGCAAAAAAAGCCTTGATTTACGGGGCTTTCAGTGCTTGAAAATGACGCGGCAAGGGTTTTATACCTTATCCCCTAAAAATGACGTTCTATTGCGTAACAGATACCAAAAACGCACCTACATAAAACAGGGCGCGGACAGTCTTTTTGTTGGCTGTCTGCGCCCTGTTCTTTTTTACTTTATTCGTGCAGTTCTTCTATATCCTTTATTCGGTTTTCCAATAGGATATACAGCTCTCCATTCTCTCCCCTTATAACCAGAGTATCATTTTCATCGGAATAAGTTCCATATTCCACACATTCTATATATCCGATAAGTGTATTTCCGTCCTCAAAAGTAATTTGTTCCATTTTTTTACTGTCTGCGTTAATATAAGTTTCTACGCCATAACTGCCATTTTCTAATGTTATTCTGTAACATGGTGTAATACCAACCATTTTCATAATTATTCCCGTTCCTTTCCTTTCTCCCGTTCCGGCTCTTTCCCCTGCCGCAAAATGCTGTCTAGGTTCTGTTTGATAATGTTGTATTCCTTTGACCTGTTTTTTCAGCTTGCCATAATCAGCGTAAAGAGCTTCTTTTTGCGCTTGAAGCTTCCCGTATTCTTCCTGCATGGCGGCAAGATTGGGGAGTTTAGTAACGCCCGCCGCTTTCAGTGCCTTTGCTGCCGCTTCATGGAGTATCAGACTGCTTTCCTGCTTTGCCCGGTATGCGTCCTTATCCTTTGCCCTGCGGTATGCTTCATAGACAGGTTTTGTCTTTTGGTAGGTAGTAACGTGCTTCATCAGCACCGCCATATCTGCAAGACGCTTTTCCACGCTCTTTAATGCGTCTGCTGTCTTTTCATTTTCCGCATTTACTTCCTCAATCCGGCTGACTAAATCTGCGTACTGCTCAATCTTATGTTCAGTCAAGAAATTCATAGTCTTTGCAGCCAGTTTCAGATTATGGATTTTCGCCCACTGTTCATAGCCCCCGGCTCTCTTGTGCCTTGATACTGTTTTCAATGTCAATAAGCAGCGATACGCCGCGCTGCTCTTTGGGAGCTTTCGCTGCCTTTGTGCGTTTGCCCTCTATCCGTTCTCTTATGGCTTCCTCTGTGTAATCTGCGCCGAGAGTTTTCAGACGGGTAAACCGTTCCTGTCCCGGAGCGCGACAGGAAACATATTTCCCCGGTTTTATTTCATAACCCGCTGCCTGTAACCGCTGCAACAATTCTTCAAAACTTGCTACTTGGGGGATAAGCGTATCAACGGCAATTTTCAGCTTGCCTTTCCAACTTGTACCGACCTTTTCCGCTTGATATTCTGCATAGCTTTTTCCCTTGCTGCCTTTCTCCGGCACGACCACCGACAATCCGTTTTCCCGGCATAGCCTGTCGCTGATGTTGCGTATGCCGTAATAGCTGCGCTTATTGGAATTGTACTTATGGTAGTCAACAAAATTGACCGCACAAAAAATGATATGGTTATGGATATGCCCTTTGTCTATGTGGGTAGTTAAGACGTATTCATGCTGTCCCTTTGTTACCGCGTCGGCAAGCTGCTTCCCGATTTCGTGGGCTTTCTCATAATCCACTTCCCCCGGCTCAAAGGACTGTATCAAATGGTGGGCGAGATTGTTTCCCTTATCTATGGCTTGTGCAAGCGTAAATCCAAACTCAATATCTGCCGTTTCATAGCTGCACCCAAAGGAGGACACAAGCATTTTCCCGTCTGTTTTATCCGGGTTTTGGATATAGTCAAGGGCTTTGCTCAACGTGCTTTTAATAGGCTTAATCTTTGTAACCGCCATATCTCCGCAAGCACCCCCTTTATTTCCTCTATGTCCTCTTGGTAAACGCTGCCTGTCGCATTGACACGCTTTGCAATCTGATTGATGTTGACCCCGATTTTCTGTATCTCTGCTGTCATGCCTTTTATATCGCTATGGTCTGTCTGAATGATATACCCGTCAATGGCAATCTTGCGAAGATACGCCGCCATGTTCCGGGTAGGGACAAGCTTCATTTTCTGTTCAATCAATGCCCTTTCTTCCTCTGTTACATAGAATTTGATTTGTATTTTTCTTTTGCGTCCGTTCATGCAATCGCTCCTTTCCATTCCGAGGGTTTGGGACACTTCCCAACAAGCAATTTTCAACCGACGCACCGCAGGACGGGAGGGCGAAAATACGGAAAAGGGTACTCTTTTCCTATGCTTGCTACGAAACTTTATCCCTTACTACCTACAACACCGGGAACGGCAAATTTGACGAACTTTCCCAAAAGAAAAACGCCGCAATCTGCGACGCTTCAATCACTCTATATAAACAAAAACGAGGGAACTTTATTCCCCCGTTCTGTCGTTGTTGGCTTCCTCTATGCCTTTGGCAGTAGCAGACATGATTTTCAAATCTTTTTCGCTCATACCGTCAAGCATAGTATCGAGCTGACGGCGGCGCGTGGATTTCTCCTGTTCCCGTTCCGGGAAAAAGAACTGGTCTACTGATACATCAAGCAAGGTTACAAGCTCATATAAAATCTGTAAACTTGGGTGCTGCCCGCTGTTCTCAATGGACGCGATATAGCGGGGCGCAATGTTCATCTTATCCGCTAACTGATTGCGTGATATGCCCTTTGCTTTTCTTTTGCCGCTTTTATAGCCTGTCCGAAAGCCTTAAAATCAAACTTTTCTTTGTTCTGCTTCATAGTCATTTCACCCAACTACATTGTATATTTCATCTTCCTTTCGAGATATGATTACACACAGCACATTATTGACTGAAATAGAGCATATCATATACTTGATATTATTCGGCTATCCGAGTATAATTATACTGGTAAAATTTGAGGAAAGGGCGTTTTGATTATGGAATATATGTCTTGCCCCGAAGCAGCGAAGAAATGGGGGATTTCTGAACGGCGTGTACAGATACTTTGCAGAGAAAACCGCATACAGGGTGTTTCAAAACTTGGGTATATGTGGCTGATACCAAAGGACGCAGAAAAACCTATTGATATGAGAAAGAAACAACATAAAATGCAGATACAATAAACAAACAAATAAACCTTACAACAACTGTAAGTGGTGTGGTTGCTTCTTATGCAGTAAAATTATATTCGTAAGATAAGCGTAAGCAAAAAATGTGAGGTGTGAGATATGAATGATACAAAAAAACTATTAGAAGTACGCGACTTGCACAAAGCATATTCCAAAGAGGGGGTTCCAACAAAAGCACTAAACGGAATTACCTTTGATGTTCTGAATGGCGAATATTTGGGAATTATGGGAGCCAGCGGTTCTGGAAAAACAACATTGTTGAATTGTATTGCTACGGTCATTAAACCAACTTCAGGTCAAATTTTACTTTCAGGTGCCAATATAAGCTCTTTTGATGGCACGAAGTTGGCTGAATATCGTGGCAACAAGATTGGTTATCTATTTCAAGATTTTGCTTTTACTTGATAATCTAACTGGTAAAGAAAATATTATATTGCCTTTATCAATTCATAATATTGACATTGTTACAGCGGAAAAAAAGCTAAAAGATATAGCAGATTTTCTTGGAATTACAGACGTTCTTTCTAAATTTCCGTCACAAATGTCGGGCGGTCAAAAACAACGCGTAGCTGCTGCACGTAGTTTGATTTCTGACCCCGATATTATTTTGGCTGATGAACCTACAGGTGCATTAGATACAAAATCAGCACGTTTACTCATGGAGAAGTTACAGGAAATCAATCTTAGGCGTGGACGCACAATCATAATGGTCACGCATGACCCTAACGCCGCGAGTTTCTGTTCTCGTATTTTGTTCATTCAAGACGGTGTTATTTTCCATGAGTTACGTCGTAAAATTCCAAATGAAACACAGGAAGATTTTTATGCACGTATTTTACAAGTGATGGCTCAAATGGGGGAGGAAGTGCAAATGTTCTTTAATCTCACATGGCGAAACGCCAAACGGAGCCGTAGCGAAAACCTAATTTATTTTCTGACAATGATAACAGCCGTAGCAATGTTTTATATAGTGCTTTCTCTTGGACAACAGGACGTAATACGTTTTTTAAGTGAAATTGAGAGCGACGCAGTAGAACGGTTGCTTACTAATCTTTTACCGACGGTTTATCTTTGTGCTTTATTATTTGTGTTCTTTCTCGTAGTATTTGCAAACAAATATCAACTTGAATGTCGTAGTCGAGAACTGGGGCTTTATTTGATGTTTGGAATGACAAAGATTAAATTATTTATTCAAATAATGACAGAGGGGCTAATCACGTCGTTTTTAGCTCTTTTTAGGAGGGCTTGTATGCGGTGGCTTTTTATCCGAAGCTATAAGTCTTACAACCGCGCGTTTAGTAGGGCATGGTATCATTACACACCAATTAAGTTTTTCTGTAAGTGCCGCTATTTTCACATCGTTAGGCTTCTTGATTATTCAGTTTGTAGCATTGTTTGTTCTATGCGGAAAGCTGTTCCGTAAAGAGCTACATCAACTTGTTTATGGAGAGATGGCGAAAAAGCAACGCACAGGGGAATCCATATGTAAGTTTCGTATCGTTTGCTATAGGCACCGTAATTTTGCTTGTCGCGTACTGGATTGTTGTAGAGCATTTTATGGCTGCGAGTGGGGCAATGCTGCTTATTGCCGTTTTACTTGGAATTATCGGAACAATTCTATTTATTCGAGGACTTGCAAGAATTTTGAGTATATGGGCAGCTTCTATAAAACACAAAGCCACAAGAGGACTTTATGTATTTACTTTACGGCAGTTGCATGAAAATGTCGTTAATAAATATATTTCAATCAGCGTAGCGTCCATTCTGATGATGCTTACTATTATGTTAATTACCGACGGCTCAGTGCGCATAATGTCATATGGAAGTGAATTGACACGAGGTACTTCTGTTTATGACTTTACTGTAATGGGCAACGACCAAATTGTTGAGAAGTATCTTTCCAACGAACAAATTCGTCCTTATGTATCAAATCTGAACCGTATGGAAATAGGAAATATAAAATCCACTGCTTCGGATGGGATAAGTTCTCCTGTTGATTGGTCGAAATTTAGGAAACAAATCGTGCAGCATTTACCTCAAGATGTAGTAGACCCTCCCACACAAGAAGACGGTATGTATAGTTTTGGCTCCGACCAACCTGCTGCCTTAAACCTTTTAGGTCTTATTGATACTGGTAGTTCTTCTCCTTATTTGCTTCCTGTATCTTCCTATAATCGGTTATTGGATGCCGCGGGAGAAAAACAGATTAGCCTTGGGAACAATGAAGTTGTCTATTATCTCAACCCAGATTTTTTAGGTAATGCTCAAGATGAAACGGTTACACTGTTAAATCAAATTGCAGCAGACGCACAGGCGAATAATGAAGCGTTGCTTTCTATCAACGAAAGACCATTTTATCTTGTTCCCTCTGTACCGATGAAAGGGTTGACCGCAGATGAAAATATCAAGATTATAACTGCATTGATTGTTTCAGATGAGATATATTCAGAATTTGTAAATTCAGACACTTGTATGGTTTATTGGAACTTTTGTATTCCTAATGAACTTGTTGAAACAAAAGGTTTAATGTTACCGATTATGGAAGCTCGTGATTTGTTAAAACCATCTGGTCTATATTACGAAACGGCTATCTTAATAATTTTGGGCGACAATTATTTTATGTTATTTCCGGAAGTTATACAACACTATACATGGGATTTATGTTTTTGATTATTGCGTGTGCATTACTTGCCCTGCAATTCTTGACGCAAATGCAAACTACAAAATCAAGGTATCTAACACTCTCTATTTTAGGAGCACGACGTGAACAAATTAAGCGTTCTATCAACCAACAAGTATTATGGTATTTCCTGCTTCCTCTTATATTAGCGTGTATCAGCGGAGCAGTAGGGATATATGCCATGCAGCTATATTTATATTCAGGAGCGGCACACCTTGAACAGTCCTATCCTCTTTTTAATTGCTATGGCTGTTATTGTTGTTCTTGTTATGGTAATTTACGGTGTGGCTGTTGCTCGAACAGCTAATCGTGAAATAGGAAAGCTCAATTACAAGCCCAATTCTGAACAGGCTTATAAATATTATGGGAAAGGAGGCGGACATATTGGCAAAGATAGTTGTGGTTGAAAGATGATGTTTATATGCGAGAAGAACTGTTGAACTTATTAGAAAAATCGGGATATGATACGATTGGATTATGGGATTTTGAAAACGCAGTATCAGAAATAGCAGCATATTTTCCCGACTTAATTTTGCTTGACATCAATCTTCCCTTTCGTTCGGGTTTTGAAATATGTAAAGAGTTGACAGCTAAACAGATTGGTACGGTACTCGTATTGACTGCAAGAGATAAATTGCAGGACGAACTGCACGCATTAGACTTGGGGGCTGATGACTATTTAACAAAACCTTGTAATATGTCACGTTTACTTGCCCGAATTAAAAATCTTCTTCGACGTAAAGAAGAACAGGTACAGCAAGGGTTACTTGATGGAGGTGGTTTTTTACTTGACCCGAATACCTTTACAATTTATGTAGGGAATAGCTCTTACCTTATGCCACCGAACGAAGGAAAAATATTACTTGCTCTCTTGAAAAATAGCCCTAAGATTGTTTCTAAAAAAGAATTATGCATTAGACTATGGGGAACAGAAGAATTTATAGACGAAAATGCATTACAAGTAAATTTTACTCGGCTGCGAAAAACGCTTCGTGAATTTGGTCTTGAAGAACGTATAGAAACAGTGCGCGGTCAAGGCTACCGCTTGAAAGAGCAGGTGCGCTTATGAATAAGTTGAAAATACTTTTTAATCTATATTTCCTCTAACCGGGTATGGATTATTACACTTGCCTGTTTGGACTTGTTCTTTATATTTCTTGCTTGGTTGGCTAACCCTGATTATTTTATAAATTATGCTGCATTGATAATTTTTGTGTCATTTGCCGCACTTGCTATTCCTCTTGCTATATCAATCAGAAAACGTAACAAGGCAGACGCTATTTTTCGGCGTTTTCTATTAGAGCCGGACGATACCAACGAATACTTACTGTGTGAAGCTGTTCCCGCTGTAATACGCCCTCTTATCTGTGAATTGGGAAAACATTTGAGGACGCAGCAAGAATATATCAACGAACAGAAAATTACAGTTACAGACTATGAACACTATGTTGAAAATTGGGTGCATGAAATCAAAAAACCACTATCCCTTATGACCTTGCTACTGGATAATCGAAAAGATGAAATGTCCCCTTTGGTTCATACTCGTATGCTTTATGTACGCGACCATACCCGACAGGATATAGAACAAATTCTATACTTTTCAAGGCTTGGGGCTACACATAAGGATTACTCTTTTGAGTCGCTTTCAATTCTTGGAACTTGCCGTGAAGCAGTTGAAGATAATTTAACGCTTCTTGAAGAAGCCGGATTTTCTATTGAATATACCGAAAACGATTATCAAGTGATTTCTGACAAAAAAGGTCTGATGTTCATTTTAGGACAGATAATCAGTAATAGTGTGAAATATGTGGGAAACAACCTTGCCCCACGGCTCATATTTTCCATAGCTGATAGTATGAATAGTGAACAGATTTCTTTATCTATCAAAGACAACGGCACAAGCATACCATTGTCTGACTTACCCTTTGTTTTCGACAAGGGGTTTACCGGAGATACGGGCAGTTACCTTAGTCGTTCTACAGGTATGGGCTTATACCTTGTTCAGAAAATGGCAACTGACTTATTTATCACGGTGGAGCTTAAAAAAACAATTCATACGGTGGAACAACCGTAACCTTGACGTTTCAAAAAGTGTAACGTCTATTTGGGAGGTAGTGAAATGCAGTTACAGAATGAAATAGTAAAAAGCACACGCCAATAAAAAGCTTGCTCATTGATTGGTTAATTATATTTGGAACGTATCTTTTTATCCGCATATTCTTTGCCCTCTTTGGGCTTCATCAGAATATTGTCCTCTTGGGCTGTTGCCTTGCGATATTGCCCTATCTTTTTGGGGCGTTATATTTACAGAAATCCCACAAGCAATGTCAATTATGGCTTGCTGCATTGGCTATTTTAATACCGTCGGTCGTTGAAAAAGCAGCAATATATTTATTTGGTGCGTACTTATACAATTTAAGACCGATAAATGTTGTAGGAGTTATGGAAGCGATTAAGAGTAACGCACCATATACAAACTTCATTAAAAAAATCAATCAGCACAGAATTTAATAAATCTATCATATTTTAATTGGACATATATTCTATGCAGTATAGCTATTTCTGTTTTGGTTATCCTGCTTTTACATAAGACAAAACAAAAAAGTAATAAAGGATAATGAGAAATTTTTGAAATTGACATAGTATAGAACATCTGCCGGACGACGGCAAAGAAAAAAAGCCGTCGCAACGCAGACAGGTTTTCACGCGCCTATTCTATTTCGGCGGCTTTGATTTTCAGAGCCGCCGTTTCTTTTTATCTATCTAAATTCTAACGATAACTCTCCTACTAGATAAAGACATGGCGGTATCAAGGAGGTATCGTCATGTCCTTTTTCCTATGCCCTAATAGACTGTTATCAAAAAAAGCCATTACCCGCCAACGGGTTATTCTGGCTACATAGATGAACTCACAAATCATACATATACTTTTGATAATTCCTTTGCGCCTGTCTGCAATTTGCAGACGGGCGCATTTTGTATTTTATCAAAAAACTTTTTCAAAAAATTTCTAAAACCAACGTCCATTTTGAAGTGCGTTGGTTTGAGGGTTTACGAAAGGGGACATTTCAAACTCCACCGCTTTCGCGGCAGCGAAAGGAGGTGAGAACATGAACGAGCCTATTCGTACCCAATGGCAAATCCGTTGTGCTTTTAACGGCTTTTGCAAACTGGCGTTGAAGCGAGAAGCTATGAATGCCCACAGGGACACAAAGCAGCGACAATTACGCGAGGTTACTTTTTCTGACCTGTCGCCACTGGAAGAAAAACAGCTCTACGTCTGCGACGAGTATTTTGCAGATGATGAAGCAGAACAGTCTTTCGTTGTCGGCGGCAAAGAAATTACTGCGAAGCTGCTTGCCGAAGCCCTGCACAGTTTGCCGGAAGAAAAGCGGGGAAACCGTACTGCTGTATTATTTCTTTGACATGAGCGAACGCGAGATTGCAAAGTTTTGTAATCTGTCAAGGACAACGGTACAGTCCCGCCGGACAAGCTCAATGAAGCTGTTAAAACGCTATTTGGAGGAAAAAGCCTATGACTGCACAGATTAGTAAATCAGAACAGGACGAACGCGGCTTGTTGCCTTACCCGGTAATCATAGCCGCTACTAAGGGCGACCCGGAAGCTATGAACATTGTCGTACAGCATTACGAAAGCTACATAGCGTCCCTGTCTATGCGAAAGCTGCGTGATGAGCGCGGAAATATCTATTGGGGCATAGATGAGGATATACGCGACCGCTTGCGTTCGCGTCTTATGCGGGCTGTCCTTTCATTCAAGGTTTGAGATAACCACAAGCAGCGTCCCCCTTTCCGCTGCCTGTTGACTTGACCTTACTTGCTCTTTGACAAAGAAAGCGACGCAAGATAACGGCGACGCAGTATATAGGGCAAAAATCGGATACGTCCTTTTTGCGTTGAGCCATACGGCAGGTGCGCCATGACGCTTTTCTTCTACCCGGAAAGTCGAGCGACCACCACCACCGCCGGAAAGCAAGTGTAGCGGCTTGCGGGCGACGACACGCAAAATATATAATGATACTTACAGCCATAGTCCGAGCGTTAGAAGCGTCGCAGGCAATGGGTAGGGCTTCGGCAGACCGCCCAGGAGGGGTGCAAGTCCCATGAGGTTACGCTAATAGCCGTCCGATTAAAGCCTATGTTACAGATTGACTTTTGACCCATTAAGAAAGGGGGACGACAAATTGAACAATAACGACGTGCCGATTTGGGAAAAGTACACTCTTACCATAGAAGAAGCCGCAAAATATTTCCGTATCGGAGAAAGCAAGCTGCGGAAACTGGCAGAAGAAAATCCGTCCCGGACTGGGTAATGATGAACGGAAACCGTATTCAGATTAAGCGTAAGCAGTTTGAAAAAATGATTGATACGGTGGGACGCAATCTAATAGTGAAATCGAGCCTTGAATGTGGTACAATGTAGTCAAGCATATCAAGGCTCTTTCCATTATGAAAAGGAGCATAACGATGTCGGAAAAAAGACGGGATAATAAAAATCGTATTCTCCGCACCGGAGAGAGCCAGAGAAAAGACGGAAGATATGCCTACAAATATATAGATACCTTTGGGAAACCGCAGTTTGTTTATTCTTGGAAGTTAGTGCCTACGGACAAAACCCCGGCAGGAAAGCGCGACGATATAGCGTTGAGGGAAAAAAGAGAAAGAAATCCAAAAAGACCTTGACGACGGTATCGACCATATCGGAAAGAAAATGACTGTCTGCCAACTCTACGCAAAGCAGATAAGGCACCGGGCAAATGTACGGCATGGCACAAAACAGGGGCGCAAGCAGCTTATGAGGATTTTGCAGGAGGATAAACTTGGAGCCTGCCGGATTGAAAATGTGAAGCTCTCCGACGCAAAGGAATGGGCGTTACGCATGAAAGAAAAAGGTTACGGCTTCAAGACTATCAACAACCACAAGCGTTCTCTAAAAGCTGCCTTTTACACAGCCATACAGGACGATTGCATTAGGAAAAATCCATTTGACTTCCAGTTGAACACAGTCCTTGAAGATGATACGGAACCAAAGGAACCTCTATCCCCTACGCAGGAAGCGGCTTTCCTGTCCTTTGTGCAGAGTGATAAAGTCTATCAGAAGTATTACGACGAGATTATCATACTGTTAGGAACAGGGCTTCGCATTTCTGAACTCTGCGGACTGACGGAAGCTGACATTGACTTAGACAAACAGCTTATCAATGTAGACCACCAACTTTTGAAGATTGCAGATGTGGGCTACTATGTGGAAACGCCTAAGACGAAAAGCGGCAACCGGGTTATTCCTATGAGTGAAAAAGTGTTGGAAGCATTTCAACGGGTGCTAAATAAACGGAAATATGTACAGCCTGTTATTTTAGAGGGCTACACAAAGTTTTCTGTTCCTTAACCGGAACGGCTTGCCAAAAGTGGCAGTCAACTATGAAAGTATGTTCCGGGGGCTTGTAAGGAAATACAACAAAACGCAAAAGGTCGCATTGCCAAAGGTAATGACACCGCACACCTTACGCCACACATTCTGCACCACGTTAGCAAATGCGGGAATGAACCCTAAAGCATTGCAGTACATCATGGGACATTCCAACATCAATATGACGCTAAACTATTACGCACACACAACTTCCGAAACGTCAATAACCGAAATGAAGCGGCTGATTGCATAGTAGTAAATGGAGAATTTACTACTCCACATACTACTTTTGAACACAAAAACATACGGGGATATAAGAAGATTTGAGAGTATCTTCCACAATGAAAAATGCCGGAAAAGCCTGTAACAATAGGCTATACCGGCATATAAGAACTTTTGAAAAGATAGTCAAAAATTACTTTGTGATTTTATATACATATAAAACTAAAATATCAATTTTAGAAAGCATTATAAAACAACGGCATAATAAAAATTTGTGGGATTATGGTGTATACTTGAGTTTTCGAATCATGGAAAATATAAAGTCAGCATATTTTTATAAAGATCTTTTTAGTCAGGTGATGCAATGAACATTCTATGGAGTTCCATGCTGCTTCTCGGAATCGCATATGGCGCGCTGCAGGGACGGATACCGGAGGTGACGGATGGGGTGATTCAGGCTTCGAGGGAGGCGGTGGTGCTGGCGGTTTCGCTGGTTGGGGTGACGGGGTTCTGGGCAGGGTTGATGGAGATTGCGAAGAAGGCGGGAGTGATTGACGGGCTGGTGAAACGAATGGGGCCGGTGCTGCGGTTTTTGTTTCCGGAAGTGCCGGAAGACCATCCTGCGATGCGGGCGGCGGGGATGAATATGATCTGTAAGGTGTTCGGACTCGGCGCGGCTGCGACGCCGCCGGGGCTTGCGGCGATGGAGCGGTTTGAGGAGCTGGAGGAAGAGCGGCGGAGGAAAATGAAAAACCCGGCCGCAGTTCCAGAAGGAACCGCGAACCGGGAAATGTGTACGTTTTTGATTTTAAATATTTTTCTCTGCAGCTCATCCCCGTCAACATCATTGCGTACCGCAGTCAGTACGGCAGCGTCCACCCAACAGCAATTGTCGGACCGGCGCTTGCTGCGACGGCTGCGAGTACGATTGCGGCGGTGGTGTTTTTGCAAAGTGATGGAAAGGATGGGGCGATGATTATTCAGATTACTCAGCCCAGGTGCCGTTTACAAAGACATCAGTCTCGCTTCCGTCTTCGTGAATACCCACGATATGCAGGTCATCCGATCCAACCATAAAGTCAACGTGGATCAGGGGAATCATTGACACCCTTTGCGAGGATTTCTTCATCACTCATATCCATAAATCCGTCCAGCACCTCGGAAAAGCCGGCGCCGGCGGCAACGTGGCAGCATGCGTTCTCGTCGAACAGAGTGTTAAAGAACATCAGACCGGACTGGTTGATCGGGGACTCCTTCGGAACGAGTGCAACCTCGCCGAGCATCGCGGCGCCCTCATCCATCGCGAACATTTTCTTCAGAACCTCTTCGCCCTGTTCTGCGTGGCAGTCGACAACCTTTCCGTCCTTAAAATCAACGGTAAAGTTGTTGATAACCTGGCCGGACCAGCTTAACGGTTTGGTGGAAACGAGGCGGCCTTCACATTTGCCGCGCATCGGGCTGGTGAAAACTTCTTCGGTCGGCATATTCGGGACATAGAAGGTATTGTTCATATGGTTGATATCGCCAGCGCCGCTCCACTTTGCGCCCGGAATCAGTTCAACTGTGAAATCGGTGCCGTTTTTGCTGGTATAATGCAGTTTGCGGAACGCCTGTTCATTCAGCCAGTTGGCTTTTTTGGGTCATGCGGTCACAGTGTGCCTGCCAGATTTTTTTCAACATCTTCGCCTTCTTTTAAATACAGGCAATCAAAAATAGCATTCCACAGCTTCTCAACCCGCAATATCCTCCGGCTCGCCTGGGAATACTTTTCTGGCCCATGCCGGTGACGGAGCGGCAACGATCAGCCACTGATGTTTTCCGTCGAGCTGATCGCGGTATTTTTTCGTTACTTTCCCGCGCATCTGACGGACGGTAGAGAGCAGATCGGCAGAGATGCCGGCAAGCTCATCCGGATCGGAGGAGTCAATGAAAATGCGGACCGGAAGATCTACGGTCATCTGTTTGAGGCGCTCTTCCTCCCAGGTCTGAACGGTGCCGAGGGTTTCTGCGGATGCATACTGATAATTCAGTTTGTTGATCGGACCGCACTCCCAGATTACTTCAACGTAGCTGGCACCGGCTTTGTAGCATTCTTCGGTGACCATAGTAGCAAGCTGAACCTGGTCAACACCGGTCTGCAGGCGGACGCGCTGTCCTTTCTGTACATTTGCGCCGATTTTTACGATCAGCTCTGCGTATTCTCTTAATATTGCTTCATTCATGATAAAAATCTCCCCTTTTTGTAAAGTTTGTTTCAACTCACAGTCGGTATTTTCACAGAGTCTGACATGTCGAAAATAGTTCGACTGTGACTTGCCTCATGTCAGTGGAGGATACCGATTTCGCTCCTCCCGCCACTGCCGTTATGTTTCTTTTTAACAATTCATCCCACCGCTTTAGAAGCGAGGGACTTCTTGTCTACGGATGTTAAAATTGGAATGGATCGTTAAACGCTCCATAATACGAAACCGGTTCGCCCGCAGAAAGCAGGTGATGGACATCGCCGACGGTCTGGCAGCGGAAGTACACTTCGCCTGGTTTGCGCTCTTCCGTTCCTACGATCGTGACGGAAGTCGGCGCCAGGAACAGGCCCTGCCAGAGCTGCACCGGCGTTGTGTTGAGCAGATGGGACAGCGCGACGCAGGTAACGCCGAGATGGCAGAAGCAGACGATGACAGCTTCGCGGTTCGTTTCATCTGAAGCGTGGTAGCGGTAGCCGTCGCGTACATAACCGTAGCGAGCAAGCAGCGCATCGAGTCCGTCCGTTACGACACGATAATTTTCATCCATGTTTCCGGTTTTCATGATCGGGTTCTGTGTCCAGAGATCATGATCATAGAGATCCCGGTTCGCATCGAGCACATCCGGCAGAAAATCCCACGGAATCCGGCGCTTTCCGGTCTCCGGATCAAGGACAGGCGCATCAAATTCCCGCAGCCACGGAAGAATTTCGGCCTCGCGGCCCGCATTTTTCAGCGTAAAGAAGCCGTATCCTTCGCACGTCCGAGCGGCGAGCAGTAAAAATCGGTGACGTTCCATTTCGCCGTCCGCTTCGAAAGTAGCTCAGCCTCACGCCAGCCCTTTTCAGTCAGCGAATCAATCTCATAATTCGGTTCGCCGTGGCGGATAAAGATAATTTTCATAAAATTCCTTTCTTCGTATGCCACAAATCGTTTGGTTTATGCATCGAAAAGTCAATTTCAGTTCCGATAAATCTGCGCCAGAGCACAGAACATTCAGAATTGATGTCACTTAGCTTAGTGTATCATAAATTGTCAAATTTGTGTGAGTTTATCCGGAAAAAGATGCGACAAATTGGAAGAGTGTGGTGAGATGTTGAGAACTATGGGGAAACAATTAAAATGATGGTTTTTTAAGATGTAAAAACAATCAAAATAATGGTTTTTCGTTTACAAATACAGATTTTTATGATTCAATAAAAAGAAAAAGTCGGGAATTATAAAGCTGAAAGGTGAGGTTTATGAAAGAAAAATTATTTATAACGCCAGAATATACAACGGCAAAAAAGAAATCAAGGAACTTCGGAAGGAACTGCATCTGACGCAAAAAGGAGTTTGCGGAACTGATTAATTGTTCCAAGCCAACGGTAGAGCGCTGGGAAAGAAGTGAAGAAGTGATTCGCGGACCGATTGTTTTATTTTTTGAAAATGCTACAAAGATATCCTGAATATAAACAGGAAGTCCGAGTTCCCGAAAAAATATGGCCGCTCAGACTTCTGGTATATGTATAGTTCGAATGTATGTACTTTAATTGATGTGAATGAACAGGAACGAGAAAGTAAAAAGTAAAAAATTATACAGACAAAATTATGTTTCGGGCATTCGGAGTTGTGGAAGAACCGGATTATGATCAGTATCTGGAATTTCTGGAATCACGATGCTTTCCGGAAAGCAGAGATAAGATGAAACTGATATTAAAAAGATTTGGGACTGCCATTTTACGATCCGATTATGATTATAGAAAAAACGGAAGGACGGATGGCGGAAGATGATTTTTGGCTTCGGATAGAGAGGTAGATGGATGATAGAATTATTTGAACAGAATATCAGGACGAATGAGCGTCAGTCGTCAAAAAGGAAACCAGTTAAAATGGGAGAATAACGGAATCTGGTACAAAGCGGATTATACAGGATATGAGGGATTGGCAGAGTATATGATCTCGCATCTTCTGAAAAAAATCAACGCTGCCGGAAGACGAATTTGTATGTTACGATCTGGAAAAAATAAAATACGGAACTGTGATTTATAACGGAGTAAAGAGTAGAAATTTTCCCGGTCAAAAGAACCGGTCAGAACCGATCCTGCCCATACGGTCAGGAACAGAACAGCAAATAATAAGGTACACAGAGCAGGAACCATCAAAAAAAGCCTGAAATCTTTAAACGATAGACAGAGTACAGATGATTACAGAAGAACCAGAGAGTGCCGCCTGAGACAGCACTCATAAGGAAAACGGGTTTATTTATTCTGCGTTTTATGTTTTGGATCATAGACTGTGAAATGTCCTTTCTGTGGGAGAAGCGGAAATTAATGATTGTTCATAAGACTCTGGGCGAGTTCCGTATCGGCACTGATCAGGGTCACCTTACGATTACTGCTGGCAGCGGCACCGTCGTCGTACCCGGCGTTGCTGATATGCCAGGGATCGGAAGAACCCATGCCAAGGGGTATGAATGCGGCTTTCATCAATGCCCAAGTCATCGCAGAGTGTTTTTTTTACGGCATCCGCTCTGGCCTGAGACAGGCGGAGGGCGGATTCATCTGTAATATCTCCTGCCGTAGAGCCGACAAGGAGGAGAGAGACGGATTCGTGTTCCGCCAGGTAATCTGCGATGGGACGAATGGTTTCCAAAGCGGCTTCCGGGTTACGGTAGGCTGCTTCGTCAGCAACGAATTCCACCTGGCTTTCTTCCAGAGCAACAGGTTCGTCGAATGCGTTGGATTCTTCTGCATCTGTCTGTTCCAGAACATCCGTATCAAATACAATCGGCGTATCAGAAGGAATATCTACAACACTGACTGAGGGGAGGGAATCTGTCGTGCGGGTTTCGTCAGATACGGCAATATAGTCGTTTGATACGAATTCTCCGCCGGAGGCTTCGACAACAGCTTTCCAGATGCTGGTAAGGTTATTGCTCTGCTTGGGGAGTAAGTTTTTCCTGAGGCGCTTCCACCTGCGCCATACCCAAAAAAATATACGGTAATTCCGCTCAAATCAGGAAGAGCCTCCCTGCTCCTTCAGCATATCAACAATTACCTGGGGCTCAGCAGACAGTAGATTGTTCCGGAAGTTTAAGTAACCTGATGTAGACAGTCCGCTTCCACAGCAGATGATGGTGCGGGAAGTGTAGCTGGAATCCAGGCTCCGCAGTGAGGAGGCGCTGAGGCGGATAGCCGCCAGATAGTCGGCCTCTGGATTTAAAGGGGTGACACCATCCACAATCTGAAGGAGATTGGAGGCTTTACTGGCGGCATCTCTTTTCAGTCTCTCTTTGGAAGCAGTTTTGTACTGTTCATCAATGTTGAGATCTTCCGCGGATACAAGTGCAGGATCACCGTCTACGCGGACGATAAAGGAATAGCCGTAATTCATAGTGGCATCAAGCATAGTATCCTGAATGAGCGGGGCGGATGAGTCTACTGGTTTGAGTTTGCTGTGTTTGAGATAACGTAAGCGACAGCCGGTTTGCTGGTTTCAGCGGAAGGATCTGGATTGTGCTGCATCCGGTCAAGGCGAAAAGTGCAGCAGCCATGACAGCAAAAGTGCATGTAAGTTTTGTGATTTTTTTCATCGTATTTTTTTTCCTCCTTAAACAGCTTCTGAAAAAGTTGACAACGTGGTTTTTAGTTGTAACATCTCTGTCGATGGCAGGGAGAGCGGTTTTTGCACCGCTTGCAGCTGCAAGGGCAGCCAGTTCCCTGTTGAGACGATCAAAGATTGCATCCGAACGTGATTTACTCAGGACATTTGTTGAGGTGGGATCACCCAGCTGTTCCATGAGCTGCACTCTCATATCAGCCAGAAGGGTCAGAGAATCGTTGATAAGATCCTTTTTTGGCATTGATAAGATGCTGGTGGTCTGCGTCCTGGATCTGTGATGAGTTAAAGCTGTTACATTCGTCCTGAATTGCTTCCAGACGGCGGATAGAGTCTTGAAGCTCGTTAAGTGCAATTTCCTCACGGCAAAGCTGTTTTGCCAGTGGATTGTACAGCTCGAAGCTGATGGCAAAATTGCCGACAGATGTAAAAACAGGAGTTGCAATGGCAATGATCGTTAATGCGATCGTTGCGGCATCTACTGTTCCGTCTGCAGAAGAGAGTGACATGGTGGAGAAACGGAGTACACCGTTGATGATCAGGGCAAAAATCGGAACAGCTAACAGCAATGCCAGATTGAATTTATCGTGGCTGAGTCCCTGTCTGATCTTTTTTTTTGCCAGAATGCCTGCAAAGGCGGCCACAACATCTGCTGCAAAGGCCAGTCCTGCGACCTGGCCCCAGATCATGATGGGAGAGTCGTAAGAAATGCGTACGAAGAGACTGCGGAAAAAAGGCAATATCTATTACGACACAGAAGAGCATAAGCAGATAGGAGACAGGTGCGCAGAGCAGCAGACGGTCTGGTTTGTATTTTGCTTTGACAGCGTCGTCAGAATTTTCAAGCAGGAGTTCTCCACCTTTGTTCATTTTCAGTGCAAATGTATTATTATCTTTCCATCTTCAACTACCTCCATTTTTTCTTTGATGCCGTAACATTTGTTCCAAAGCATCTGGGTATGTGCATGTTCGGTTTCAGGACGGTTTTCTTTTTCGCGCATCAGCTCGAGAATTCTTTGGATGTCCGCGCGATGTGCAGACATATTCCCATCCTGTCGATGATAAAAATCCAGGTGGTCCAATGACTGGTCATCAAGGGAAATGAGACCGCTTCGGACCGGAGCAAGGATCTTATCAATCAGACAGTCCTCGTTGCCCGCGTCAACGGCGTTTGCGTTGATCAGGCGGGTCATGGTATCGGTAAGTTCCGACTTTAACTGTTCCAGATGGTAGTTCTCCGGCTTTTTGTAGCCGACAGCTCTGTAGTTTTCGAACAGCAGATTGGTACGACGGCGGAAGTCATAAACGAGTACACGGCTGTCGTCTACTTCACTGATAAAACTGTTTTCTTTTTTTTCTTGTTTTTTCCAAATAACATTAGAGTACCTCCTCCTGTAATTCAGATGCCAGGGTAAGACGGAGCTTTTTCCGCACGCTGCACCACCTGTTCATAGTGTTTTGCAAATTCCTGTTCAGAGTTGTTGGTGAATGTTACGTTTGGGAGAGCCGGAAGATCCGGCAAATGACGCATCGCAGACCGCCAGTAAACATCAATACGCCGCTGATGATGCTGAAGAACACGATTGGTGATTGTGGCGGCAGAATCAAAGCTCGCCGTGACCTGACTGAGGCTGGTGAAAATGGCTTCGATGGTATCGGAAAGTGCTTTCTCGGATTCGGCGACAGCTCTTTTTAAACGGGAGAAGCGATTCTTCTCGTTCACGGTTTCTTCGAGCTGCAACTTGCACTTCAGTAAGACTTTCCTCACCTTCTTTCCGGTGTGTGAGGTCGACATCTTCTGCAAGGGCGTTCTCTAAAACCTGCTTTGCGGCAGTAAGATTTGTTTTCAACGGAACAACCGTATCGAAAAAGAATATTGAGCTTTTTGAACTCGTCTTCTTCTTCGAACTTTAGCCGACCCATCTGACCGGCGCAGAATTCTTCGTAGGAATCGACTTCCTGCTTCAGAACACTCGACTGCCAGGTCCCGTTTTCGCATCGGAGGAGACCATGTCTTCCATCCACCCAGCCGGCATATCTCATGGTAAGCTTTTCAACAGGACCAAGAGATTTTGCCTTGCCCTTGTCAAGGCTCTGTAAACGTTTCTGATATACTTTTTTGTGATTCATGGTTTTCCTCCTTAGGTAAAATGTTTTTTGCAGGTACACTTATGTATTACGATATTGGAAGAGGATCTTAACGTTTTTACAAAAAAAATATTTTTTCTTCTTTCAGCCATGCAGCGTATTGTGACACGAGAAAGAGTTTTATTTTTGCAAAAAACATTTTTATTTTTCCGGGTACATTTAGGTATAGAGATACGGGAGGAAAAACTTAACAGTTTGTAAAGAATAATTCGATAGATTTTTTCGTGGGGAGAAATATAGGATTTTGGAAATAAAATATTTTATCGAAGCAATGTGTTCTGTTTTTTTCCATTATATAAGCGTATAGAAATTTTGTTGTCGGGGTGATTTTTTAGACTGAAATCTTCGTTTTCTCGCTTATATTCTTTTTAGCTGCTGTGCTAAAATAGTGGCAGAGATCAGGATAATAATCTGATAGATATAGAATCTTTTGGATGAAGATCAATTCGTCAGAATGGTACGAAAGCATAAGAAGTGGAGTGGGATTAAATATGGGAATAATTCTTGAGAAGTCAAAACTAATATTTGACGAATTGGTCGGAACCAGTTCGTTTGATGATGTTTTTAAGAATAGTATTCGCGATTACTATACATATGGGTTTAAATCATACGATCAAAATATAAAAAGGAAGTCAAAGTGTTAAGGACAGATGGAAAATTTTCAGTAAAATTCTTGGAGAAAAAATGGTACTTTGAAAAAGAAAAAAAGGAAGAAATCAGATTGTTTTGAAAACAATGCCTTCCGGAACAGATAACCCGGTCGATGATTTTTACTTTTTTTACATAATCTCAGCAAAATAGGTGATTATCTTAACTATCTTTTTAGATATGGACAGAAGATCAACATTTAATGGAGAAACAAAAGATCTCCCGGTAAGTCAGGACGAATTGTATTCTGTAGAGGGAAATGCGGGTACTCAGAATTTAGAAAATACAAATCTTGTTGAATATGCAATTATTAGCAATTGGATAGAAAAGTTACAAGATAAAATGGATACTGAGAATGAACCTGACGGGGATACAGATGATCCAATAAGACTTAACCGTCAATTAAACATTTGGTCTGTCCATACTCGATTTATGCCGGCTAGCTACAAAGATAAATATGCGAATCTCAGTAACCGGACAGAATATTTGTATTCATTAGGGGTAATTGGAGATCTTAGAGATAATCCAGAACAAAGAAATAAATGGCTGGAGAAACAATGGAGAGCCTGGCGGGATAAAGATTCAGATGGTGATAATTCTGTTTTCAAAAAGTATTTTAGCAGTGAAGCATCGGAGAAGGCGAATCATTTTTGGTATAAATCCCCGTTGACGATGGCAATGATTTGTGATACCGAAGATTCCTGCCTTTTCACTGAAAAAAATTTTTGAAATGTGTGAATTCTTTTCTCAATATTATCCGTTAGGTGAAGTTGGAACTATATTATCGGAAAGATGTAGTATAAAAAAAAAGGACAAACAGAGAAGGAGATATTTCGGTTCAAGCATAATTATGTTCAAAAGACATTATATGATTACAACATGATAGATATTCTGACTGCGATAGAGAATGGATATCTTTGTGCACTTCAATATTCTCATGGAACAAATTTAAAAGCATGTGAAGAATTGATTGTCCCGTTAGAAATTCGAATAAGTGTTTCAAATGGACGTGAGTATGTTTTGTATTATCATATTCTGGAACGCAGAATAAAAAGCATTGCGCTTGGAATTTATAGATAAAATAACGTTATATTCACACGTTGATTCTATGAGTAAAGTTAAGCATACTGTAACCAAAAACAGGAAAGAAAAAAAGAGTGTGCAGGAGGAAAAAATTATTTGATATAAAAATCGATGAAACTGACTTGGTAAAACAGGTTGTATTAGCAAATAAAATGTTACCGTATATCTGGGGAACTGATGTCAATGACTGCATTGTTGACGAAGAATGGGAGAGTCGACTGATATCCTTTGAAATGCCTGTTTCTATTAATCCGGAAACGGAACAATTCATAAAAAACAGAGTAATTAAGGAAAGCAGAATCGGAAAACAAGACCATATAATTACAATTTTTCCACAAAAAGAATTGAGAAGTTGGATACGCAGCTTCTATGTGCGGGTTACTAAGCCAGAAAAAATACCTGTCTCTTTACTGGATATCGATGGTGACGTTAACGCAATGTGGAATGTATATTTCAATAAACGAAGTTTGAACGGCGATGAAGGAGAAGAATATAAAAAAAATACAGATCAGAAATATATAGAAGAGAGTTTTTCTGTGAAGGGAGATATTGTTTCAGATACAGAGGGACATGGGGCTCTGTTTAATGAACTATTTAGCTGGTATTCTATTATTTTAGCAAATTCGGTTTTATCAATAGATGGCGAACATACCGTGGACTGTAATCTCAAAGAAGAAATTAACAGAGTTTTAGGTTATTATACTGATGAAGAACAGGAATGGGTGAAGAATGCATTATATGAGTACATTTTGGAGTCAGGGCTTGTAGATGATAATGGAAAAGTAAGGTTTAATATTTCCAAAATAGATTACTTATATGATTTGCTTCCGATTACAAAAAAATTGAGGTAAGATGGTTATTGTCTGTGTTGGATGATCCCTTAGCAAGAGTGTTCTTGTCTCCGGAACAGATTAATGTTGTCAGGAAGTGTTTGTCCTGTGCGCCATTTAAGGTGGAGAAATTACAGATTGATGCCATAAATTAATTTGATAGATACAATATTGAGGGGCGAATCTCTAAGGGGAAAAAGCACATTGCACAGAAAGGCCGTGTGAACGAAAAAGATTTGTTTCATATACGAGCATTGTATAGGGCAATCGTAAATGAACAGAAAGTTCATATTGTTTATAGAAATTGGGAAGGTAAAAAAGAGACATGCAACTTGTGCACCAGTGCGTATAGAGTATTCAAGACGGGACGATGTTTTTAGGGTTTGGTATGTGCATGTGCAAAACGCAGAATCAAAAAATTGGTATCATTAATATTCCAAGGATTGTTCGGGTGGAAGAATTAGTGGGTGAATGTTTTGACTTAAAAGAACAGAGAAAAAATTCTTGATAAATTATATGACAAAACAATGACATCTATACAGATAGAGTTTTACCAGGGAAGAAAGAACCTTCCGGATAGAATTCTGACAGAATTTTCTCTTTGGAAGAAGAAATGTGTGTATGATCCTTTGAGTTATAAGTTTACAATGACATTGTACTATTCGGCCCTTTGATGAAAAAAGAAATATTGATTCGATTATTAAGTTACGGACCGTATATTCGGGTTATTGCGTCTGAGGATAATTATATTTTGTCAGAGATCCAAGATCGTATTAAAAAAACAAAGAGAAATCATCAGAGACAGAGAATTTGAAATAGGATAAAGTTAAAATAACGCTCGAGAAAATAATATTAAATCCGACCTGTTAAAGAGCAATACGAGGTAATGATACGATGACTTATAAAGAGATTGTAAAAAAAAAAGAAAGAGTATTTCCAGAATATAACCTGGATTCATTTGTCTAATTGTTTAAAGGCGTTTGAGAATAGAGAGTTACTTTCGGCCTCTATTTGGTCTGCTGTGTTCGTGGAGTCAATGTTAAAAAGATATTTTGTCTGTCCTTTTTAAATGTGAATATCAGTACAGAAGAAATAAGCTCATTGATTGCGCGATTACGTAACATATTGAATAATGGATCGTCAAAATATGAATTATCAGCAACAGATGCAACGGTAATTGAAGATATTATGAGACGCGCTGACGAAATTCGCTTAAAAAGAAATCGATTAGTACATGACACAGGAATAGAGAATAATTATCTGGAGTCTGATGCAGATGATATTTATAAAAATGTAAATCTGATCATTGAAAGATATATAAAAACTGAGGCTAGTAAAGTTATTTACCGGAAGAACAAAGAAGTTGCAGAAGAAATTGAACATAATCAGGTTGAACCAACGTTTCCTATGTTTATTAGTACCATTACGCCACATACGTTTGAATAGTCAGAGTTTATAGAAGAATTTTGCAGTAAACTTAAAAGTATTGGCATTAAACCTGTGCGCTGTGTAATGACAGATTTTTGATCGCAGGAATCCAATGGAAAAGGTCAGAAGATATATAGAAGGATGCCATGGGATTATTGTGTTAGGACTTGAACGCAGTCATGCCTATTTCTATAGAGATAAAGAAGGATCTGAGAAGGAATTGGAAGCGACGCATCGCAGATATTCTTCTGCCTGGCTGCAGCTTGAGACGGGTATGGCCATTGGAATGGGAAAAAGACGTTTTTGTCCTTTGCCAGAAAAAAATCTTTATGGTGATGGCATATTTGATCGAAATTGGAATAGTTACACTCCTGTTGAGCTGGAAATGCCGCTTGATATGAATGATCCTATGATTAAAGAAACATTGAGTGTCTTGGAAAATTATAAAAAAGAAGTAGAAGCAAAAATGTGATTATTTAAATTTATGAAATAAATTGAGCGGATAATAGAGCTTCGGGAACGTATACGCTTAAGATCAGATGAAAATTGGAAAAGAAGTTTTGTGATATTAATTAAAAATGTCGCAGAACTTCTTTTTTGTATCTTTTTTTGCCGATACGAGACAGAGAATTCTTTTGAAAATTTTATATTCTATACCTGTACTTCAGAGATGAATGTACCGCCTGGTGGATGGGGCGTAGAGTTCAGATGACAGCGACCGTAAAACGGCTAAAGGTTTGCGGGGGATTGAAACACCAACGTGCTACGCAGGATTAAAAAATCGTTGTTAAAAAAAGAAAAGGATGAGGAAACATGAATATTATCGAGAAAAGTTCAAACGGAATCTTTCAGATTTCCGGGGATGCAAAACTCATGTCAAACCGTAAAGTCTTTATAGAGGGAGAAATTACTCCGGAAACGGCATGTGAGTTTGTGAAGAAAATCATGATTTTAAATATGCAGGATCCGGACCGGCCGATTGACCTTTTGATTAATACACCTGGCGGCTGTATCAACTCCGGAATGGTGTATTACGATGTCATTCAGGCAAGTAAAGCCCCTATTCGTACATTCTGCATTGGCCGAGCCCATTCTATGGGAGCGATTTTACTCGCCTGCGGTAATCATGGCCGGTATATACTCCCACACGGGGAAGTAATGATTCACGAGCCGCTGCTTGGAAACCATGTGAGCGGCAACAGCTCATCCATCAAATCCATTTCGGAATCCTTGCTGGAAACGAAACATAAGATGAATCAAATTCTGGCAAACACACAGGACAGACAGAGGAGACCGTGGAGAAAGCTACCGGTTATGACCACTATTTCAGCGCTGAGGAGAGCCGGAACTTTGGTTTGGTGGATGAGATCATAGATTTCGGGAAATTATTGGAGGAAAGCGAATGAATAGTACGGAGAGAATGATTCTTGGAAACGATTGCATTTACAGCGGGGATCCGGAGGAAACGGGTTTAAATCGTAACGTTTTGATTGTGGGAGGCACCGGGAGCGGAAAAACGAAATCTTATGTGGAACCAGAGCTTATGGAGGCACTGAGAGTGGAAAATCCTAATAATAAGTGTGTGATTCTCACCAAAAAAGAGATATTCCGGACAGGTATATCCCTTTGTTTGAAGCAGCTGGGTTTACAGTATATGACCTGGATCTCTCGGATTCGGAGAAAGGGAATTGCTGCTATGATCCGTTAGCTTATGTCAAGTCTGAGGAGGATATTTCGGACCTAGCACATGCAATTGTTATGGCGAATGAGCGAAAAGAGCATAGTAATGCGGATCCTTTCTGGGATGAAAGTTCAGAGCAATTGCTGGGTGCGGAGATTGGAGCAACTCTGATGACGAAAAATAAACCAACCTTTGCAGATGTGCTTAATCTTCATTTCAGTCTGAAAATCCAGGAATCTGGTTGTGGAATAACGACATCACTGGATTCACTTTTTTAAAACAATCGAAAAAGCGGCACCGGATTGTTATGCTGCCGTATGCTGGGAAGACATTCCGGGAGGCGGCAGCGAAAAACCGCAAAATCGATCTACGTTTCCATGAATCCAACGTTGAGAGCATTTACAACAAGTATCAGAAATAATATGAGAAATAAGCCGCCTGTTGATTTTGATAAGTTTGCCAGTGAAAAATCTATTTTGTTCATTACGACAAGCCCCGTAAAAAGGCACTTCATGGTTTGGCCAACATTTTTTGTGTCTCAGGCGATCTCAGAATTATTTACAATTGCAGATGAAAGCGCAGCCGGAGCGTTAGAGATTCCAACAGATATCATTTTTGACGACTTTGCAACCGGAGCAAAGGTAAGCGACATGCCTGAAAAACTGAGTATCTGCAGGGCGAAAGGGATTGCCTTTTCCGGGATTTTATTACAGTCAGAAAGTCAGTTAAAGCGAATGTACGGCGAATATGAAGCGATAGAGATCATTGACCAATGTGATAGTTATGTGTTTTTGGCGGAAATAATTATGAGACAGCAAAGGCACTCAGCCTGAAAATGAATGTGCCGCTTGACGAAATATTGTATCTCCCGGTCGGCCGCACAATCGTCTTTCGCCGTGGCCAGAAACCGGTGTTTTCTACAAGATATGATATTTTCCATGATGAATTTTACCAAAGAATCACACAGTCACATACGGGGCAAAAAAGATGATCAGTGGTCGAAGGACCGCTGATCATGAGCGGATGCATCAGTCCAGAGACAGCAGCGTTTATTTGTTTGAGCAAATTGCAATCGAGAGGCAGTTAAACACACATGTCATTGAATTACTGGCCAAAGGTGATTGGATCGATGAACCGAACAATCTTTTGATTACAGGTGGAGCAGGAGCTGGCAAAACGCATGTTGCATGTGCACTTTGCGTTACAGCACTACATCAAATGAGGACTGTTAAATATATCCGTGCGAATTATCTGCTTCAAGAATCCGCCCATGCGCATAGTGAAGATAATTACTATGAGTATTCAAACAAGATGGCCGATTATGATCTTCTTGTTATAGATGATTTTGGATTGATGGACTTAAATCTTGACAAGTGCCGTGATCTCTTTGAAATCATCGAAGCTAGAGATTGCCGAAAATCAACAGTCATCATCTCGCAGATGCCAGTAGCGAACTGGTACCAATTGTTTGGTGATAACACATATGCAGATGCATGTCTCAGCCGCATGACCTCTAAAGCATATCGATTAGACTTTCCAGGTCGCGATAGACGTGTAGAAAGCAAGTAACTTTATTAACCAACAGTGCAATGATCCGTTCCTAGCGGAACAGCGCTCCGCTCATGCGGAGCGAGTGCTCTGTTTTTGCGGAATATGCACGTTTGAACAGAGTAAAGAAGAAATCAGGATTCTTGCCAGCTATGATTCTTTCGTAAAGATATCCTATGTTTATAGTGGCGAGTTTGCTTTTGTCTGGACAGCAGATAATAAGATGGGAGTCGTGGATTATAAAGGCGATCTAATCGTACCTGCAGTGTATCAGAAAATAGAATATGATTATCCTAGAGACGATCGTTCAGTGAATACACTTGTTTTTCTGGCTTATGATGAGAATGAAGTAGTTCATGTGATAAATGGCCAAGCACTTCATTGATGAAGGCAAATATGAGTTGGTTAGATCTATGACAACAAGGGTACTGAGGGACGTTGGTGATTACTACACCTATATTTTTAAGGAGAGATGTAGGCAGATACAAAGATGAACTAATGGATTGATTGAGAATATTAAGGCTAAGGGGGATAAATAAATTGAGCGATAAACATAAAGAATTTGCTGAAGCTATGCGAAAGATTATGCGTAACACTGAAGTGGAACAAAAGAAAGCTGAACCAAGGTATGTTGATGAAGAAACAGATGAGGAAACCCACTCTTTGCAGGAACTGCTTGAGGCAAAGTTTGATGAACTTTTCGGACCGATAGAAGACGATGATGCAGATTGATAACTGTATGGGGAGGGGTAACCTCCCC
>VOFJ01000021.1_pt1 | contig 46001 bp, 61 predicted proteins | sample 5384081 | NCBI WGS metagenome assembly VOFJ01 (sample SAMN12384729, study PRJNA508395) | human gut metagenome | isolation source: healthy gut I | host: Homo sapiens
ATCCGCTCAGATTGAATCCGTTAAAAAAGAAAATTGGTCCGGTTGAAATGGAAAAGTGACTGGATGCCCAGGAGGTCTGTCTGGCTTTTGAATATCTCCAAACGAAGTTTGCAAGGCTATAGGGAGTACGGGATTATTCCATGTTCTTGTATAGGCGGCAAATATATGTATAAAGAGAGTGATTTGGCCAAAATATTAATTCAAAAAGAAAGATAACATATGGACGGAGTAATTACAAGGCAGTCAGAAGAGTACATAATGATGATGAGGATGCTTAAGAAATGCTCAAAAAAGAGATACTTGAATTTCAGGATTTGCCTGTTCCTATAGCCAATGAGGTCTATATGACCGGTGAACAAGTATGTGCCATGTTGCATATATCGAGCAGAACTTTGCAAAAGTTACGTGATGAACGGGGGGTAGCTTATACTGTCATAGGGGTAAGTTTCTTTACCCTCTTTCAAAATTGCAATTGTTATTGGAAGAAAATTATAAGAAGTTATATTCGTTAAATCAAGTGGATAATTTGTATTTATGCCATCCTTTTTTACTACTTTTGTAAAAGTAAGTAAGAGTGTAACAGGAAGAAAGTTGCAGCATATACGCGGTGAATTATTCGGTGTCATAGGAGTAGAGTCTTTTGGTAAGATGCTGATAATGAGTAGGGGGAGATGAAAGTTAATCGTTCCCTGTCTCTCCGCTGAACTTACTGGACAGAAATGGTCAGTAAACGGACAAAAAGCTACAAATCAATGATTTGTGGCTTTTTTATTGCCCGAAAGTCCTGCTTCCAAGACTTCAAAAGGGATCAACGTAAGAATCTGAGGGATTTTCATTTTATGCATATAATTTAGCGAGTCTATACAAGAAAAATGCTTTATCTCTTACTCCTCTGAACTGTGCCCTGAACGCTTTGATTTTAGCATTAAATGATTCTGCTGCTGCATTGGTAGCCCTTCTTTCAAAGAAGTTTATTATATTCAGATAGTGCGTTTGTATCGAGCGCGCTACCCTTCCAAAGGTGAGAAACCCCGCTTTGTCTACTTCATCATACCACCACCTTGCAAGCCTTGTCAAAGCTATATCTTTAAACTTACACTGATGATAGATTGATCCTAACCGCATGGCCATATAATATCCTTTCTTTATATCAGGATATTCTTTAAATAGAATCTCGGCCCGTATCCTTTGAGACTGAGTCCATAGAGATTCTTTTTTTGTAAAAGCAGATAAATACTCCTTGCCAGCAACTGTTTTTCTTGTATCTCCATTGGCGAAAACGGGCGCATGATACATCTTTCCGCAGGTCTTGGCGTAAGCTATCTGTATGGACTCTTCGTCCAAAGCCTCCCAGCGAGCTTTCACCTGCATCTCCTGAACCGCTTCATACGCTAATTTCTGTACATGGAAACGATCCGTAACCCGTTTGGCAGCAGGGAAGCAAGTCCGGGCAATCTGTTCCATATTGGGAGCCATATCCAATGTTATCTCACGCACCTGGTAGCGGCGACGACGCGAAAGTTTAAGCAGGACAGAGGTAACCGTGCAAACATCCGTACCTTTAATGATACCAATAATACTGCCTTTACCACCGTGAGTCTCTTTATTAATCAACACTGTATAGAGTTCTCCACGGGAAAGAGCCACTTCGTCAATACAGACGTAGGCACCAATGTTCTTCTCAAACAGGAGCCAGTTCTCTGCGTGAGCAAGCTGATCCCAGTGTAGGTAATTACTTAAATGGTTGCGGTATTGACGTTCCAACAAATCCCCGTCAACGCCATATAAAGTACCCAATAACTTGCAACTGATCGGATAATTATCAATATAGTTCTTTTAAAAAAGACGCAAAGTCTTGCGTCAAACGAGTACCCTCAGCCACCATACGCCAATTGCGGGAAATATACTCATTGCTGCTTTTCAAAATCCAACGGCGACGACGGAGGTTCAAAAAGACTTTCTTGCCACGAAGAGGAAAGTCTTGAACAACAACAGGCTCATAAAACCCTTTACTCTCTGTTTCTTGACCAGCATACTTCTCGGGGAGCTGATTCTTCTCCTCAAGGTAAATGATAACTTCATTCATGCTTTCCTTCACATCAACAAGATCAAAGTAATCCAAAGTTCCTTCAGGAAGAAGAAGGTGATAACCATTTAACTTCATAAGCTATTAATTTGGAGACAAAGATAACAATTTATATATTTAACCCTCAGGGTTATTCATTGATCCGAAATCAGTGTTCTTTAACAAATAATTTTGGAACATTATTCGCTCTAAATATTTGTTAGTTTCAAAAACTTCCTCTACTTTTGCGCTCCGAAAGAAGGAGAGGTGCTCGAGTGGTTGAAGAGGCACGCCTGGAAAGCGTGTATACTCCCTAAAGGGTATCACGAGTTCGAATCTCGTTCTCTCCGCACATTGTTTGTAAAAATGTTTAGTTTTTTGTAGAAACGACTACTTTGGTTAAACAAAGTAGCCGTTTTTTAGTATCGTTTCCGGGCTGTTATTCCAAGTCTTCAATAATCTTCTTCACGTCCACAGGTTGTAGGCGTCCATACACTTTTTTCACCGATCATCACTACCGGAGCCAGTCCGCAGGCGCCTACACAACGCAGACAGTCTAATGAGAATTTTCCGTCCGGGGTAGTGTCACCGACTTCGATACCTAATACACGTTTGAACTCTTCCAGCAACTTTTCGGAACCGCGTACATAGCAGGCTGTACCCATGCAAACAGAGATAGGATGTTTTCCTTTTGGGAGTCATGGTAAAGAAAGTATAGAAAGTGACGACACCATACACTTTCGATACGGGAATTCCAAGTTTGGAAGCGATGATACGTTGTATTTCTTCCGGCAGGTAACCTTGGAGATGTTGTGCTTCATGCAGAATATTGATAAGTTCGCCCGGTTTGTTTCCATGCTTGTCGCAGATCGTTTTGATTTGTTCAGCTACGTCACAGGCTAGTTTGATATCTGACATAATACTTTTTCGTTTACAGTTAATCAATCGATTTGTTGAAATAATGGGTATGCAATAATGTTTCCGATTTCTCACCTAGCGGTTTGCCGAGATAATCCTCGTATAATGTCTTGATATACGGATTCTCGTGCGATTTGCGCAAAGGCTTGTTGGCGTCTTCACGGTAAAGTGCGTTGGCGCGTGCATACAATACTTCCGAGTTGCCGTGATGCAAAGGCTGCCCGCCGCCACCGATACAGCCTCCGGGGCAAGCCATAATTTCGATTACATGATATTCGTTATGTCCGTTCCGTATATCTTCCAGTAGATGACGAGCGTTGCCTAGTCCGTGTGCGATGCCTACTTTTAATTCAAATCCGTTTAGGTTAATGGTAGCACGACGGACGCCATTTAGTCCGCGTACCTGTTCGAAATTTACATTTTTCAAAGGTTCTCCGGTATAGATTTCGTAAACGGAGCGGAGGGCAGCTTCCATCACACCGCCGGTGTTGCCGAAGATAACGCCGGCACCAGTGGATTCTCCCATGGGGTTATCGAACGGGCTATCCAACACCAGCGGAAAACCTATATTAGCCCGTTCGATAAGTCGGGCGAGCTCGCGGGTGGAGATAGAGTAGTCCACATCGGGGATTCCGTTTACCTTAAACTCGTCGCGGGCACATTCATATTTCTTTTGCCAGGCAGGGCATGATAGAAACCACTACCAGCTTTTCTTTTGGGGATTCCCATTTTCTCTGCCCAGTATGATTTGGCGATAGAACCGAACATCTGCTGCGGGGAACGGGCCGTAGATGGGATGTCCAACAAATCTGGAAAGTGATGTTCGAAGAAGTTTACCCATGCTGGACAACAGGAAGTCAGAATGGGTAGCCGGACGGATTTGTCTCCGTTGAGATAGCACGTCAGTCGGTTCAGAATTTCGGAGCCTTCTTCCATAATGGTGAGGTCGGCAGCGAAATCAGTATCGAACACATAGTCGAATCCCAATTCGCGCAGGGCATAGACCATTTTTCCCGGTGACCACTGTGCCGGGAGGGAAACCGAATTCTTCTCCCAGAGCAGCACGCACGGCGGGAGCCGTTTGTACAATCACCACTTTGTCCGGATTGGCCAGATCGTCGAGAAGGCGGTTGGTATAATCGCGTTCGGTCAATGCGCCTACCGGGCAGACGGCGACACATTGTCCGCAATAGGTACATTCGCTTTCCGTCATCATTCTGTCGAAAGCGGGGGCTATTGTCGTGTTAAATCCGCGGCGAATAGCGCTGAGTGCACCGACCGTCTGTACGTCGTTACAGACACTTGCGCAACGACGGCAGAAAATACATTTATCCATATTGCGGACAATAGAAGCGGTGATTTCCGTTTGCGAGGAGAAAGTTCACCGCCATTGAAAGGCATTTCACGGATGTTGAAGCGTAACGCCAGTGTCTGAAGCTCGCAGTTGCCGCATTTGGGACAAGTGAGACAATCGTTGGGATGGTCGGAGAGAATAAGCTCGGCTACCACTTTTTGCGGGCGTTCATCACACGCAGTGTGCTGGTTTTCACTACCATGCCTTCCGTGCAGCGGGTGGCACAAGCGGGAGCCAGATTACGGCGGCCTATGACTTCGACCACACAGATACGGCAGGAAGCCGGATTATTTTTTATACAGGTTCCTTTCAGGTCGATATGACACAGCGTAGGTATATTGATACCGATTTTGATAGCGGCTTCAAGAATAGTGCTTCCTTCGGGGACGGTGATAAAATGGCCGTCTATCTGGAGGGTTATTTGTTTTTCTTCCATAGCAATAGATTTTAGCAAACTAGAATAGCTTTGAATTTGCAGCGTGCCATGCACATACCGCATTTGATACATTTGTCCGGGTTGATGACGTGCGGTTTGCGTACTAAACCACTGATTGCATCCGCCGGACAGTTCTTGGCACATAAGTGGCAGCCGATGCAATGTTCCGGATTGATCGTGTAGGTCAGCAGAGACTTGCATTGTTTGGCACGGCAGGTCTTGTCTCTGACGTGTTCCAGATATTCATCATAGAAGTTGTCCAGTGTCGACAAAACCGGGTTGGGGGAGGTTTGTCCTAACCCACAGAGGGCAGTATCTTTTTATCACCTGTCCCAGTGTGGCAAGGGTATCCAGGTCTTTTTCCGTACCTCGTCCTTCTGTTATTTTGTTTAGCAGTTCCAGTAATCGTTTGTTGCCGATACGGCAGGGAGTACATTTACCGCAGGATTCTTCTACAGTGAAGTCCAGATAGAAGCGGGAGACGGACACCATACAGTCGTCCTCGTCCATCACGATCATTCCTCCGGAACCCATCATGGAACCGGCGGCCAGCAGGTTATCGAAATCAATCGGGGTATCCAGATGTTTTTCCGTCAGGCAGCCACCCGATGGACCTCCCGTCTGTACAGCTTTGAATTTCTTTCCCCCTTTGATACCTCCGCCGATTTCATAGATTACTTCTCGGAGTGTAGTTCCCATAGGTACTTCGATCAGGCCGACATTATTAATCTTTCCGGCAAGAGCAAACACTTTGGTTCCTTTGGAACGTTCTGTGCCAATCGTTGCAAACCAGTCGGCTCCTTTGGTTAGAATAATGGGAATATTGGCAAGTGTTTCCACATTATTTACATTGGTTGGTTTTCCCAGATAACCGGATTCGGCAGGGAAGGGAGGTTTTAAAGTCGGTTCGCCTCGTTTCCCTTCCATAGAGTGAATCAGGGCGGTTTCTTCACCGCAGACAAATGCGCCTGCCCCATAACGTATTTCTATATCGAAGCTGAATTCTGTTCTAAAATATGATCTCCCAACAAACCGTATTGGCGTGCCTGGTTGATAGCTATTCTCAGCCGGTTGATAGCCAACGGGTATTCGGCGCGGATGTAAACTAAGCCTTTGGAAGAACCGATAGAGTAACCGCAGACGCACATCGCTTCTACGATAGAGTGCGGGTCTCCTTCCATAATAGAACGGTCCATAAATGCGCCGGGGTCTCCTTCATCGGCATTACAGACAACGTATTTAATGTCCGATTTCTGTTTGTGGGCAAACTCCCATTTCAGTCCTGTCGGGAAACCTCCTCCGCCTCGTCCGCGGAGTCCGGAACGTTTGATGATGTCGATTACATCTAGTGGTTGTTTGTTGAGAAGACAATCGGCTAATGCGAAATAACCTTTGCGGGCGATGTATTCTTCGATATTTTCGGGATCGATAAAACCACAGTTACGCAATGCGATGCGGAGTTGTTTCCGGTAGAAATCCATGTGTTGGAGTCGCTGACGGTATGTTCCGTTTTGGGATCTACATAGAGCAGTCTTTTGATTCTTCGTCCTCCGATGATATGCTCGTTGATGATTTCTTCCGCATCTTCGGGAGTGACTTGGGTGTAAAAGGTATTATCGGGGATAATTTTCACGATAGGACCTTTTTCACAGAAGCCGAAACAGCCTACGGTGATGACTTCTACTTTGTCGGTGATTTCGTTCTTTTGGATGGCTTTTCAGAAGATTGTCTGTAATACCCTGGCTGGAAGATGCTTCTTACAGCCTGTACCACCGCAGATCAGAATCTGAAGATGCTGTGCACCGGAGGATAGTCCGTAGCATTTTTTCGGAAACTTTCTCATTGCTTTCTTCGCGCAATAATAAGTTGTGTTCCGCTTTCTTCCTGATTGTAGCCAAATCATGGATAGATAGAATTTTCATAAGTATTAGAATTGTTAGTCGGTTTTTTGCAAATATAAATCTTTGTTTGGAATAAAGGCGTGGATTGAGGCAAATAAAAGTGGACTTTTCCGATGTGGTTAGGTAAATAAATCTCTATCTTCGTATTTAATAGGTAGTAAACCTAAAAAAAAGATATTTAAAGTATGAGACAATTTTTACTGGGACTCTATTTTTTTATGCTTTCTGAATGTTGCGTCGGGACAGGAAATCCCGTTGCCGGAGAATATGCCGCAAGAACATCCGCGTGTGCTGACTACGCCGGAGGGAAAGCGGGGAAACATGGAATCTGATTAAAACCGAAGCGTGGGCGGAAGATGTATTCAATAAACTGAAGGAGCGGACGGAAGCATATACCCGGTTGACGGACGTTCAGCCGACGTGGTTGTTATCGCGTCTGGCTATGTATTGGAAGTCCCATGCTACTGAGGTATATATAAAAGGTGAAACTTTCGACCATGCGGGTGGTGAGAAAGCTCCGTATCCTACCGTGCGCTATACCGGTACGCGAGGAACAACTGCCACTCACGGGCGTCCTAAGTTGGCGGATGTAGTGCCTTATGATGATGATGAGAATGGGAACGTGACATTCTGTAATAATGCACTACCCGACCGACCATTGGAGAGTGTGCATCCGTCGAAAAACCGGTCGGAATATAGAAAGTCTGAACTGTGAAATCCTTGGAATAGCCCGTGACGCCGCTTTCCTCTATTGGATGACGGGGACGGGAAGTTTGCAAAGCTGGCTGCCGGTGTCTTTGATACGTACATGACCGGGAATTTATTACAGGAATGTTCCTGTTGACCTGAATCACGGTCATCAACAGACTTTGGTGGGACTGACTTCTTTTTGAGGTAATTCACGAAGATGCATTGCATATCGCTGTCCCTTTATATGATTTTCTATACAACTATCTGAAAACCAATTATCCCGACAAGATGACAATCTATGCCGGGGCGTTCAAGAAAATGGGCGGATAATATCATAGCCAACGGTGTCCCTCATAACAACTGGGATTTGTTGCAGGCACGATATATTATGAATGTGGGATTGGTGCTCGAAGATAATAAAGGAATACGCAGACGGTAAAGGACGTGAATACTATATTGATTATGTATTAAACCGTTCCGGAATCCGTCAGTGGAGTTTAACCCGTCTTGCAGACTATGGCTTTGATGCTGAAACGGGAATATGGGCGGAATGTCCGGGATATAGCAGTGTGGTAATCAATGATTATGCAAATTTTGCCAATCAGTTTGACAACAACTTGCATTATGATTTAGTAAAAGCAATGCCTGTACTGTCGAAAGCCGTGGCGGCTACTCCTCAATATCTGTTTCCTAATCGGATGATTTGTGGTTTTGGTGATACACATCCGGGGTATTTGAATACGAATTTCTTTATCCGTATGATACAGAATGCACAGGCAAACGGAAAGAAGGAGCAGGAAGATTATTTCACAGCTTTGCTGAAATGCCTGAATCCGGAAACGGATGCGGATAAAGGGGGAAAAGAAGAACGTTCGTGTATCTGTCAACTCTTTCTTTGAGGACAAGCCTTTGAAACTCGACTCCAATGTGAAACCGGGAAAAATAGAGGATTATGTCTCTCCTTTGTTTTATGCTCCCAATGTGTCATGGCTGGTGCAACGGAATGGTATGAACCCGCGTAACAGCCTGATGATTTCTCTGAATGCAAGTGAAGGAAACCACATGCATGCTAATGGCATCTCAATGGAGCTTTACGGCAAAGGCTATGTTTTGGGTCCCGATGCCGGTATCGGTCTTGTATCTGTATAGCGGATTGGATTATGCCGAATATTATTCCCAGTTTCCCAGTCATAATACGGTTTGTGTAGACGGTATATCGAGCTATCCGGTAATGAAAAGCAATCATTCCTTTGATTTGCGTTCCTGTTTTCCGGCTTCAGCGGAACCGGGCAAGGAGTTTACTTCTGTTACGTATAGTAATGTTTCTTTCCGTGAACCGGAAAGCCGTGCCGACCAGACCCGTATGATGAGTATCGTCACTACCGGTCCGGAAACCGGTTATTACGTAGATATCTTCCGCAGCCGGAAAGAACGCGGTGGTGATAAAATGCATGATTATTTCTACCATAACCTCGGACAGTCAATGACATTAACCGCAGCCGACGGCACGGATCTGAATTTGCAACCTACCGAAGAACTGGCCTTTGCCGGTGCTCACCTTTATGCTTATTCTTATATCTATGATAAGAAAATGGCTGCAACCAATAAAGATGTGAAAGCTACCTTTACAATTGATATGAAAGATAAAGGCGGTGATGATATATACATGAATCTCTGGATAAAGGGAGAACCGGAACGCGAGGTCTTTACTGCGCTTGCTCCTATGACCGAAGGGCTAAGCCGTACACCCGGTATGCCATATAATATAAAGGAACAACCGACGTTGACTTTTGTGGCTCGTCAGCATGGAGAGGCTTGGAATCGTCCTTTTTGTGTCTGTCTATGAGCCGAGTACGAAGAAAGAGCCGTCGGCCATTGAGTCGGTTTCTTACTTCGATGTGGAGGAAACTGCTTTGAATGACTTTGCAGGAATTTGTGTAAAAAGTAAGAACGGACGCATCGACCACATATTCTCTCTTTCTGATGCAGCGCAGACCGCTACTTATCAGGGGATGAAAGTAAAAGCGGATTATGCGGTTATCAGCAATGAATATGATGGAAACCGGACTTTATTCCTGGGAAACGGCACCTTGTTGGTTGCACCAGGAATAAGGATTCAGGCCGATACTGTTGCTAATGTATTGCTTGAAAAGAAACAGGGGAAATGGTATATTCTTTCTTCCGCTCCCTGTACGGTTGTTATTGAAGGAAAAAAGATAAAAAAACGGAACGGTATCGGAATCCACATTAGTATCTAATAAAAATTGGAAATGAATAAATTGGGAAGAATAACAATCACATTTTTGCTTGCTTTGACAGGTTTGGGCGTACAAGCGAAAATCATTACTTATCCTGTTCCGACAGGCATCTACTATGCCCGTCACAACGATGATTATACTGTAAAAGTGCGACAGGTGGGAAAAAGGAGTGGGTAGACCTGTATGAATATAATGTAAAGGTGGATATGGATACGAAGTCCGATGCCACAATGGTTCAATTCGATTTCTCCGGAAAGGTGGAAGTTCTTGTGCAAAAGAACAACGGGGAACTCCGTTCAGCAGTAGTGCGTCCTTTGGCTAAAGGCATTCAACCGGAGATAGACGGGAACTTTCTTTTATTTACGATAGACAAACCGCAGAAACTGTCAGTCGAGTTTAATGGTGACCGTTTGAGTAACCTGCACGTGTTTGCCAATCCTATCATTGAGAATGTACCGGATAAGAACGATCCGAATGTGATGTACTTCGAATCAGGAATACATGAGCCTACCGATACGACCGGTAAGTGTTTCCGTATCCCTTCCAATACAACGGTTTATCTCGAAGGTGGCGCAGTGCTGAAAGGGCGTTTGAATTGCGACAGTGTAGAGAATGTGAAAATTCTCGGGCACGGTATGTTGCTTGAACCGCAGCAGGGAATATCAATCGCTTATTCCAAAAATGTACTGATTGAGGGGATTACGGTCATTAATTCACGACATTATACAGTTTCCGGCGGACAGTCTACCGGAATCACCATAAAGAATTTGAAATCATTCAGTTACCAGGGTTGGAGTGATGGATTGGATTTTTTTATGTCTTGCTCGGATGTAGTGATTGATGATGTTTTTCTTCGTAATTCAGACGACTGTATAGCCATCTATACGCATCGTTGGAATTATTATGGAGATTGTCGTAATGTTCGTGTTCTGAATTCTACTCTATGGGCGGATATTGCGCATCCTATCAATATAGGTACGCACGGGAACACCGAAACGGGAGATGAAGTTTTTGGAAGATATGCTATTTAAGAACATAGATATTTTGGAACATGATGAAGATGACCGTGAGTATCAAGGTTGTATGGCTATCAATGTGGGCGACCATAATCTTGCGCAGAATATAACTTTTGAGGATATTCGTGTGGAACATATTCAGGAAGGGCAGCTATTTCATCTTCGGGTGATGTATAACCGAAAATATAACACGGGACCCGGCAGAGGTGTCAGGAACATCGTCTTTCGTAATATTTCCTGCACGGGAAAGTTTGTTAATCCTTCTTTGTTTGAAGGCTACGATAAAGATAGAAAAGTGGAGGATATCTTGTTTGAAAATATCGTATTGAATGGCAAGCGGGTGACTTCACCGAGGATGAGCTGAATATAAACAAGAGAGAGTTTGTGGATAAGATGCATATAAAGTGATACGAAAAAAAGTTTATGACGTTTTTTACCCTCGCTCCTTCACTGTCATCCATTGTGTTATTCCTATACATTTGTTACTAAAAGCATACGGGATTAATGCATAAAGTAATAAGGAAATATGTAGGCTTACCTTTGTTAGCTTGTCTGTTAACCTTGGTAAGCTTATCAGCTAACACGGGTTAACGGACAGGCTGGCAATAGTTAGCTATTAAAGAACAAAGGAGATAAACATAAGTGATCTATATGGTTGTTGTTATAGGACTTATGGCTTTTCATAAGATATGCTAGTGCTTATCGGTTGCGTTGTACCTGCTATTACTGGCTAAAACTTCATCTGACGTGCGTTCTCATCATCTATTACAGCCATCATTCCTTCCACCTGTGCCAGATCCAGCATACGCCCGTGGTCTACACGCATGGGTAACCCCGGATTCTCATTTTCGAAGAATAGTAAAGATACTATTAAACAGCGGAACTAAAAATTATATTTTATTTTTTTATCGTATATTTGGTGTTGAGTATAATTTCCTTCTCGTTCGTATCTAATAGGAAAGAAGAATAAACATGAACGTAAATAGAATGAAGAAAAGAATTTTGCTTTTTATTGCTGGTGGTACCGGCATTGTTGAAAGCGCAGGATGTAATGACAGAAACCCGCCAGGAACTGACATCTCCCGACGGAGCATATCGTTTTACCTTCTATCAGCGTGCGGTGGGAGAGGATAATGCACAAATGTATTACACCTTGACTTACAAGAACCGTCCGGTAATTGAAGAAAGTAAATTGGGTGTCCTGATTGAAAATCAGTTGTTCGAGTCGGCACTGGGTGTTCCGAATGACACTTGTCATTTCTGGTGTGAGAATCTGAAGTTGACGGGAACAGAGCGACGGAAAGCGGATGAAACATGGAAACCTGTATATGGGGAACGTGCCGAGATTCGTGACTGTGTTATAATGAGATGACCCTGAAATTCAAGAAAGGCGAAGGAGACGGAGCACAGGAAGGTGGCTATGATAAGCGTAAGAATTACTTTATGAATATCATAGTGCGTGCCTATAATGAAGGAGTCGCTTTCCGCTATCATTTCCCGGAAACAACAAATGGGCTTTTCCTGCATATCATAGGCGAGCAAACCAGTTTCACAATGCCTCAAGGAACAATGGCTTATTATGAGCGTTGGGCACAAGGGCCTTATGCACTTCGTCCGCTGGAAGGTTGGGGAAAAGAAGAAAGTGAACGTCCTTTGACATTGAAACTGCCCGACGGGTTATCAGTTGCCCTGTTGGAAGCGGAAATGGTGGATTATGCTCGTGGCAAATTCCGTTTGTCGGCAGACAAACCTTCCACTTTGGAGACAAGCCTGTATAGCAGTGTCGATATAATTTCTCCTTATAGCAGTCCGTGGCGCGTTATCATGGTTGGCGAACGTCCGGTCGATTTGATTAACAACAATGATATTGTCTTGAATCTGAATCCGGCTTGCAAACTGGCTGATACTTCCTGGATTAAACCGGGAAAAGTATTCCGTTCGGGCGACTTGAAGCAAGAAAGGGTGAAAGCGGCTATTGACTTTGCGGCAGAGCGCGGTATTCAGTATGTGCATATGGATGCAGGCTGGTATGGGCCGGAAATGAAGATGAGTTCGGACGCTACTACTGTTTCTCCGGATAAAGACCTTGATATACCTGCTTTGTGCCAGTATGCCGAATCGAAGGGAATCGGACTTATGGTATACGTCAATCAGCGTGCATTGGTGCAGCAATTGGATACTTTATTACCTTTATATAAGAAGTGGGGATTGAAAGGTATCAAGTTCGGTTTTGTACAGATTGGTAATCAGCGTTGGAGTACCTGGCTGCATGATGCAGTTCGCAAATGTGGAGAATACGGTCTGATGGTGGATATTCACGATGAATATCGTCCGACAGGTTTCAGCCGTACTTATCCTAACTTGATGACACAGGAAGGCATCGGTGGCAATGAAGAGATGCCGGATGCTTTACATAACACGATTCTTCCGTATACACGTTTCCTGGCAGGCGCTGCGGATTATACACTGTGTTATTTTAATGGCAGAGTGAAGAATACGAAAGCACATCAATTGGCGATGGCAGCAGTGTATTACAGCCCTTTGCAATTTATGTTCTGGTATGACCGACCGGAATTTTATAAAGGAGAAGAAGAACTCGAATTTTGGAAAGCCATTCCGAGTGTATGGGACGATAGCCGTGCGCTTGACGGAGAAATTGGTGAGTATATCGTTCAGGCACGTCGTTCGGGAAATGACTGGTTTGTTGGAGCAATGACAAACACGGAAGCCCGCACTGTCACATTGACTACTGATTTTCTGGAACAGGGAAAAAAAGTATCTGCTTCATCTGTATGAAGATGACGACAAGCTGAATACACGGACGAAAGTACGCAGTACTCATAAGAAAATAAAGGCAGGCGACAAACTTGTCTTGAAGTTGAAGGCGAGTGGCGGAGCTGCGTTGCATTTTACTCCGCTTAAGTAAGCAAGTTAATAATTATCCCTTTAAGGCACGGATTACATGGATTCCACGGTTTTATGAATTATGATAACATAAAGCAATAGTGTAATCTGTGTAATCCGTGCCTGAAAAAAGGAAAATTATGGTGAACTGTTATTTACTATAATTAATCAGCCACTTTACCATTTCCGGGTCATAGTGGGGGAGAAGAATAAGGTTTGGGCTGTATCAAGCTCGGCAATAGCAGCCATATCGTCCGGTGTTAACGCAAAGTCGAATACATTGAAATTCTCAATCATACGTTCCTTATGGGTAGACTTAGGAATAACTATGATATCGCGTTGAATCAGATAACGCAGTGCAATCTGTGCCACTGATTTGCCGTACTCTTTACCGATTTCCTGAAGAGTTGCATTAGTAAAGAAGTCGTTCCTTCCTTCGGCAAACGGCCCCCCCATGACATAATCTTAGTCCCATATTCCTTCATTACTTCCTGTAACTTTATCTGTTGATTGAAAACGTGCGTCTCCACTTGGTTGACGGCAGGAGTGATTTCACAGAATTCCGCCAAGTCTACAAAACGGTCGGGATAAAAGTTGCTGACGCCGATAGCATGAACTTTGCCGGCCTTGGATGCTTCTTCCATAGCGCGGTACGTTCCGTAATAATCACCGAATGGTTGATGAATGAGCAATAAGTCAATATAATCGCTCTTTAACTTGCGCAGCGACTCATCAATAGAAGCTTTAGCCTTTTCGTAACCGGCATTTGAAATCCACACTTTTGTAGTGATGAACAGTTCGCCACGTGGCACACCGCATTTGCTGATTGCATTTCCTACACCTTCCTCATTATGATAGGCTTGTGCCGTATCAATAGAACGGTATCCTACACTGATTGCATCCGATACGCAACGTTCACACTCTTCAGGAGTAACCTGATAAACACCATAACCCAAAATAGGCATTTCAATGCCATTGTTCAATTTTACCTTTTCCATAATCAAGCTATCTTAAATTAAAAGCATATTCTAATATTATTACTACCTTTTTTCTGTATGCAAAGTTATTCAGTAAAAAGTAATTTGTATTTATATAGATTACGGGTTTTGCTACCATTTTACGGATAACTCTGTCTTCGCTTCGGCCTTCCATATATATACTTATTTTCAGCGTATTTTGTTCTCGGATTCGTGGTATATGGAGTTAAATCAAGTAAAAAGAAGCCTTATGAATAAATAAAGGCTTCTACGGAAACAAGGCTTATTAATTAATAGAACAATCTTGTGGTGGATAAAGATGTATCTTCTTTTTTGTTTACATTTGTCTGCAAAGAAACATAAGAGGGATTACGGGGATGAAATTAATTTATAGGCTGGAAACCTGATATACTAATATGATAGGTTTATGTATGTTCAAAGGCTGTCTAACAAGTCGATAGTATTTAAAAAGTCTCCTCCTTCTGGAAGGAGGAGTACCCCTAGGGGAGGTGGTAGGCATTATATAACTTGTTAAACAGCCTCCTATTATTATAATACGAGCTCTTCGAACAGCCTTTCCAAAGTCCTGTCCAAGTCAGTGGAAAATCCCGGATGCGGACGGGATACCTGTATGCAGGAACTTTTTCACCGCAGTCAGCCAGCGGAATCTGTCGGGAATATCCATATTCGCTATCGCTCCCCCCCTTCCTCATTCCCCAGACATATCTTATCAAAGACCTGTAATCCCTCTTTCAAACAACTAACGTCCAATTCGGAAGAAAACAGTTTCAATTTATTTTCATTTATTGTATAAAGGGATTTAAGATACTTGCACCGTTTGGAAAACAGTACAATACCTACATTAATAAATTCCTCACGTTCAACCCTGGGGACGAAACGGATGACTGCGTATTCATATAAGTGCCTTTCTTGCATTTTGCGCTTCATTTACAAATGTTTCGGAATGGTTTATCCCTTTCTTCTAAAAATTGAATATAAATATCTCTCAGGTCTTGCGGAGTTTTCCTGTCCGTCTGTCCAGTTCAGCCAGTCGTCGGGAACTGCATTGACTATTTCCCGGATTTTATCAGAAGTCAGCAGTTGCTTGAACTCAGCATCCACCTCTTCCAATTTATCAGCAAACGGCAACAGCACATGATCTTTGACCTGCACGAACGGACTTACGGCATGCTTTTGCCAAGTAGTCCATGAATGGTGAAAATAGAGGGAAGCTCCATGGTCAATCAACCACAGTTCCTTATGCCACATCAGCATATTGGTATTCCGGAATGTACGGTCTACATTGGTCAGAAACGCATCCAGCCACACAATTTGCGAGGCTGTCTTACCGTCCACTTTATGCACAACGGGGTCGAACGTTAATGCTCCCGACAGAAAATGCAGCCCCAGATTCAACCCGCGGCTCCATTGAAGCAAATCCTGTATTTCTTCGTCCGCTTCCGTCCGTCCGAAAGCCTCGTCCAGGTTCAGAAAAACAATCTCCGGTACTCTGAACCCCAACGTACGGGCAATTTCCCCGCCAACCAGTTCGGCTATCAGCGCTTTCGTCCCGTGGCCTGCCACTCTGAATCTTTAACACATACTTAAATTCATCGTCAGCTTCGGCCAAAGCCGGTAATGAGCCCCCCTTCCCGCAGGGCAAGAATATATCTTGTGACATTTGCTGTACGTAAATCCATATAACTCCTTTCTTAATTGAGAATAAAGATACAACGTTTTTTGTGGAATAGCCGGTGAAAGGCTTCCGATAATAATAGTTTTTTTATATTTTTCGGTTGAGTATATGTAGTCATTACTGCGTATTATATGGGAGAATGATAAATGAATTAAACATGAAACTACTTCGTTTTTTTTATATTTGTAATATTGGCTGTCAGTTTATTGCCAAGTAGCATAGCTGCCGAATGGCAGTGGTCCGTGCAGATTTCGGGTATTGTTTCCAACGAGACGAATGACCATCCGCAGGCTTTTTTATGGATACCGTCTGATTGTGTCCAAGTAAAAGGGGTTATGATAGGTACTCATAATATGACGGAAGAAACTCTGTTTGAGAACGCCTTGTTTCGGGAGAAAATGTCAGAAATAGGTCTGGCACTGATATGGATTACTCCGGGATGGGATCAGAAGTGGGACATAACTGCCGGAAGCCAGAAGGCATTTGAACAAATGCTGGATGACTTTGCTTCTGTTAGCGGATATAACGAATTGAAATATGCTCCGATTGTTCCGTTCGGACATTCGGCAATGGCTACCTATCCGTGGAACTTTGCGGCCTGGAATCCCGACCGCACATTAGCCATTATCTCTTTGCATGGAGATGCGCCACGCACTAACCTTACCGGATATGGTCGTGACAATATGGAGTGGGGGAAACGTACGATTGACGGCATCCCTGGATTGATGATTGAAGGCGAATACGAATGGTGGGAAGACCGTGTAAATCCGGCTTTGGCATTCCGTATGATGTATCCTAAAAGTTGCGTCTCTTTCCTTTGCGACACAGGACGAGGACATTTCGATATAGCCGACCGCACCGCTGGTTATATTGCGTTGTTCTTAAAGAAAACACTGGAATATCGTATGCCTGCAACGTATGATTTGAATAAGCCTGTGGAATTGAAGAAACTGAATCCGCAGAATGGCTGGCTTGCCGAAAGGTGGCATCCGAATCAGAAGAAACGTGCAAAAGCTGCTCCTTATATAAAGAGTATAAAGGAGACTCGCACGATGCATTCTGGTATTTCGATCAGGAAATGGCTGAAATGACGGAAGAACGCTATCGCCGGGGAGAGGGAAGAAACCACAATATTTAGGTTTTTGTACAAAAGGGGCAATTACTCACATATAATCCCAAATCCCATGTGAAAGTTGCCGCCCACTTTCTGCCGGAAAAAGACGGATTGACTTTTCATCTGAAAGCTGTATATACGGATAGCTTGCATACTGCCATTTCTGACGAACATTCGCTCACTTCTCCTGAAATAACCCGTATCTGTGGCCCGGTTCAGAAAGTGAACGACACTACTTTTACTGTCCGTTTCTACCGTATGGGGATGTACAATCAGCGCCGTACGGGAGATATTTGCCTTCTAGCCAGCAATGATGGTGACAAGCACTATAAAAGCACAGTTCAGGAACTTAGTTTCCGGATTCCTTATCGCAATATGGAAGGTAAACGCCAGCATATTCTTTTTCCGGGTCTTGACGATGTGAAGAAAGGCACGGAAACTATCTCTTTACATGCAACTTCCGATTGCGGGTTACCCGTATATTACTACGTGAAAGAAGGGCCGGCAGAAATAGAGGGAAACAAGTTGGTATTTACTCGAATTCCCACACGTAGTAAGTTCCCGTTGAAAGTGACTGTGGTGGCATGGCAATATGGATTGGCAGGAGAAGTACAGACTGCCGAACCGGTAGAACGGAGTTTTTTCATTTATCCATGAAATATTAAATTCGTATTTTTGCATTGAGTAATAGGCGGAGTCTATTCGTATCCAATAATAAATAAGGATATTAAAAATGATTATGAATAAGAAATCTTTAGTTGCAATCGCATTATTGGCAGTATCGGCTATATCGTCGGCTCAATCTGTGTACCCCGGACAGCACCAGGGGAAAATGAAAAAAAGAGACAGTGGCTCCTGTTCGGGTAGAAAGCTTTGATTTGAAGGACGTCCGTTTATTACCGAGTCGCTTTCGTGACAATATGTTGCGGGATTCCGCATGGATGACCTCTATCGACGTAAGTCGCCTGTTGCATAGTTTCCGGACAAATGCCGGAGTCTTTGCCGGTCGTGAAGGCGGTTATATGACAGTGAAAAAACTCGGTGGCTGGGAATCCTTGGACTGTGAGCTTCGCGGACATACTACCGGACATCTGCTTTCGGCTTACGCTTTGATGTATGCCGCTACCGGAAGTGAGATTTTCAAGTTGAAAGGGGATAGCCTTGTCAACGGGCTGACCGAAGTTCAGAACGCTTTGAAAGGCGGATATTTAAGTGCTTTTCCCGAAGAACTGATAAATCGTAATATCCGGGGAAAGAGTGTTTGGGCACCTTGGTACACCTTGCATAAGCTTTATTCCGGTCTGATAGACCAATATCTGTATGCGGATAATCAGCAGGCTTTGAAAAACAGTGACCAAAATGGGCGACTGGGCTTATAACAAACTGAAACCACTTAGTGAAGAAACCCGCAAACTCATGATACGTAATGAGTTTGGAGGTGTCAATGAATCATTCTACAATTTGTATGCTATCACAGGAGATGAACGGTACCGTTGGTTGGCTGAATATTTCTACCATAATGATGTAATTGACCCGTTGAAAGAACTTCGGGACGATTTGGGAACCAAACATACGAATACGTTTATCCCGAAAGTCATAGCCGAAGCGCGTAACTATGAACTGACAGAGAATGAGACCAGCAAAAAGCTCTCGGAATTCTTCTGGCATACCATGATTGACCACCATACTTTTGCTCCGGGATGCAGTAGTGATAAGGAGCATTTTTTTCGCACCCGAAGAAATTTTCTAAACACTTGACCGGCTATACCGGAGAAACCTGTTGTACTTATAATATGTTGAAACTTAGTCGTCATCTTTTCTGTTGGACGGGCGATTCATCTATTGCCGATTATTATGAAAGGGCACTATATAATCATATCCTGGGACAGCAAGATCCGGAAACAGGAATGGTCACTTATTTCTTACCCTTACTTTCGGGCTCACATAAACTGTATAGTACCAAAGAGAACTCTTTCTGGTATTGTGTCGGCAGTGGATTCGAAAATCATGCTAAATATGGAGAAGCTATCTACTACCACAACAACCAGGGGAATCTACGTAAATCTGTTTATTCCTTCTCAAGTCACCTGGAAAGAAAAAAGGGTTAACCCTTCTCCAGGAAACGGAATTTCCGAAAGAGGGAAACGACCCGGTTTACTATTCGTGCCGAAAAACCGGTTCGTACTACTGTTTATCTAAGATATCCTTCATGGAGTAAAAAAGCGGAAGTTCTTGTGAACGGTAAAAAGTAGCAGTAAAACAAAAGCCGGGTTCTTACATCGCTATCACCCGTGACTGGAAAGATAATGACCGTATCTCGGCTACTTACCCGATGCAGATTGCATTGGAAGCCACTCCCCGATGATCCGAATAAAGTGGCTTTGCTGTATGGTCCGTTGGTACTTGCCGGAGAACGGGGTACGGAAGGTATGCAGGCTCCCGCACCTTTCTCTAATCCAGCTCTTTATAATGATTATTATACTTATAATTTCCATGTACCTGCCGATTTGCGTACCTCATTGAAAGTAGATATGAAACATCCGGAACGTACTTTGCAGCGTACAGGAAAAAGAACTGAAATTTACAACAGAACAAGGAGATGTGATTCGTCCGCTTTATGATTTGCATCATCAGCGTTATGTGGTATATTGGGATTTGCAGTCGAAATAGAAAAATTTAAGAACGAATTACACGAACTACGCGGTTTTATAATTATAATTGCATCAAATATAATTGCATCAAACAATAGCGTAATTCGTGTAATTTGTGTTTAATACGAAGTTAATAGATAACGAAAATGAAGGGAAGATTATTAATAGTAATTTTTATAAGTATCTGTTTTATTGCAGGTTCCTGCAATGTATTATCCGTACAAGGGAGTCGTTATAACTTCTCTTCATTAGATTCTGTTATTCAAGGCTGGGTGAGTAAAGAGTACTATCCCGGTGCTTCTATCTGTGTAGTAAAGAATGATTCTGTCATTTTTCAGAAGAACTATGGTAGCTATACTCCTGATACAAAAGTATACGTAGCCTCTGCCGGAAAATGGGTGGCGGCTGCTGTTATCGGAGCGGTAGTGGACAGTACTAGTTTGGAATGGGATGACCCTGTGGAAAAGTGGTTGCCGGAGTTTAAGGGAGATGCCAAAGGAAAAATCCTTTTTTACGACAATTGTTATCTCATACTTCCGGAGTGCGTCCCTATCTTCCTGAACCGCGTGTAGATAATTACAATCATTTGGATTCTGCCATTATTGAGATATTGCCGTTAGATACGGTTTTTACCCGGGAAGCCGGTTCCAGTATGGGGGGCTTGCCATGCAGATTGCCGGAAGAATGGCGGAAGCGGCAATGGGGAAAGAGTTTGAAACTCTCTTTCAAGAACTATTGGCGCAACCATTGAAATGAAGAATTCTCATTTTACTCCGATAAATACTGATGGCGGACATGCCCCGATGTTAGGTGGTGGTCTGTGTACTACCTTGAACGATTATATTCATTTCCTATCTATGATTTACCATGAAGGAACGTATGAAGGAAAACGGATACTGACTGCGGAGACAGTAAAGGAAATGCAGGCTAATCAAGTAAAGGATGCCCTTGTTTCTCCCGGGGGAATACACGGAAATAGCACTGGGACAGTCGCATACCGGTATCTATGGATTGGGCGAATGGCGTGAATTAATAGATAAGAAGACGGGCGAAGCCTATCAAATCAGTTCTCCGGGTTGGGCTGGCGCTTACCCCTGGATAAATAAACGTGATAGTGTTTACGGCTTCTTTATCGCCCATGTAGTAGGTTCTTCTGCTAAGGAAGACGGTTTTTCTTCGTTCTATGGCAGTCCTGTGATTTCGCGGACGGTTTCGGAGATTGTTAAGTAGTCAATATATAGAATAAGCCAAATATTATGAAACAAACTATTATTGCTATCATCTGTTTTTTGTGTCTTTCGTCATCATACATACAAGCGCAGAAAATAAATCATCCTTCACTCTTATATACTCCGCAACGCATTCAGCAAGTGAAGCAGCGTATGCAGAATGAACCGAAATTGCAGGAAGCCTGGGAAAGCATTAAACAGACTGCCGATGCAGCTTTACAAAAGAATGACTTCAACAAACTGGATTATCTGGCATTGGCTTATCTGATGACAAAAGACAAAAAGTTCAAAAGAAGCTATGTAAATTCAATAAAAAGAGATACTGCTGAAAGCTGTGAAAGCCGAAACATGGGGAGATAAGGAAATGCTGGCACGTATCCCGGTGTGGCGCTCACATCTGGGGTTGGCACATAAAAGTTTCCTGTGCGCTATGGGTTATGATGCAGCCTATGATATTCTTTCATCTTCGGAAAAGAAAGAGATTGCTCAAGGCTTAAAACGACTTGCTCTGGAACCTGCATTAGGTGACTGGCTGTTGGAACCGACCCGTATCCACTCATTGAATTCAATGGGGCATAACTGGTGGACTTCCTGCGTTTGCCAAGGGGGATTATTGGCAATGAGCCTTCAAAACGAAATCCCCGAAGCCAGGGAATGGGTGGAGCAACTTCACGAATCTCTTCCCGAATGGTTCGACTTTGCAGGTGATGTATTGCAGCAGAAAGCAAAGAGTTTTGATGAGGCCGGCGGAATGTATGAAAGTCTGAATTACGCCAACTTTGGTATTCAGGAAGCTTTGTTGTTCAGGATAGCTTGGATAAATACTCATCCCGGACAGAATCCGGGTAATATTCCTCAATTAGCAAAATTGCCGAGTTACTTCTCACAAGTCTGCTATCCGCGTACAGGTATGCTACATAGTTTGAATTTTGGAGATAGCCATAAAAAATGTATCGGCAGAATCCAGTATGATGCTATTGTATGCATTGGGGATGAAAGATCCAACTATTTTTTGTGGTATATCAGTCAAGTGGAACAAGGACAACATCGTGACGGATATTTTCTGAATCGTCCCATGGGCTTTCCTTTACACTCCTGATTTGAGTAAGGCGCCCGCTGTCCCTCAACTGCCGACTTCTCAATTATTTGCCGATTTTGGTTGGGCTACGATGCGTGATTCGTGGGAAAAGGATGCTACGATGCTGGCAGTAAAAAGCGGTCATACATGGAATCATTCTCACGCAGATGCCAATTCATTTATTATCTTTCATAAAGGTGGACATTATTAAAGACGGGGGAAACTGTTGGTATCCTAATCCTGCTTATCGGAATTATTTCTTTCAAAGCCAAGCGCATAATGTAGTATTGTTTAATGGAGAGGGACAACCTCGTGAGCAGCAATATAGCGGTTCTACTTTGCGGGGATATTTATATCATCTTTTGGATGCGGGAAATGTGAAATATGTCCTGGCTAATGGAACGGGGCCCGTTTCAAACAATTTCAGCCGTAATTTCCGTCATTTTCTTTGGATGGATGATGTGATTTACATGATTGATGATTTAAAGACGCATAAGGTCGGTCGTTTTGAATGGCTGTGGCATACCAACGGGACTTATAAAAAGTCGGGAGTTGACGTGAATGTGACGAATGGTAATTCTTCCGTTGTGATTCGTCCTCTTTATCCCCGTTTGCTTGCTAAGTCCGATTTTGTGCACGATTATCCGGAAGATTTGTATTGGGAAGAAATACAGGCTCCAACTGAAGATCTGAAAGGTACCGAAACTTATTATTCATTCCATTTGCCCGCAGAAGTGAACCGTGTAAAAGGGCTGACAGCTATTATTTTGAAGGATACTCCTGATGAAAAAGATCTGCCGCAAATGGAACGGCGGGAAGGGCAGGACTGGATTGGTCTTCGTATCCGCCACAAAGGTAAAGTGACCGATCTTTATATTAATCAATTAGCAGACGGCAGGCTGATGCACAGCAACTCCTGGATTATGCCGGACGGCTGGATGACAGATGCCTATATGTTTGCAGTCTCTTATCCTGAAGGAACGGAAGCTAAAGACGCCACAGATTTCTTTATCTGCTATGGAAGTGCATTAAGGCGCGATAAGGAAACCTATTTTTTTCTTCTTTGGCTAAGTTATTCGTTATCCAAAAGGAAGAAGAAAAGAAACTCAATCTTTGGATAGACGGACAGCCGAAGATAAATGCCAGTTTCAGGAGTAAGAAAAAGCCTGTAAGAGTAGAGGTTAATAATAAGAGAATTCCAGTTGTGTATAAACAATCCCAATTGAGTATAAAGCTGGTAGATTAACACTCATTTTTAATGAGGAATGTGTTTTGTTTTTGTATAAACCTACATAAAATTCGGGATATTTTATGTAGGTTTGCATTGTTTTATCAAATATGAATCCTATGAATAATCTGATACGACATATAACAAGCCTTATATTTATTTCTTTTTTTCTGTCTGCCTATTCGATTTCTTATTCTTTCCGTGGTCTGTCAGAAACAAATGGATTATCTGATTTAACGGTCAGTGCCTTGTATAAAGACTCCGTAGGTTATATCTGGATTGGAACAGCTACGTCTGTTGAATGTTTTGATGGCTTCCGTTTCAAGCATTATCCGATATTCGGAGATGATGAGAAACTGAAATGGGTGAATGTTATTGCAGAAACGCAAGGCAATCAGATTTTGGTGGGAAACGATATGGGCCTTTGGCGGATAAATAAAGAATCAGGTAAATTAGAACCGTTTGTTGCTGAAGTGATAAAATTCGGAGTTCGTTCTTTATTGACCGATGCGCAGGGAACCTTATATATTGGCAGCGAAAAAGGATTGTTTGTCTGCAAAAATAATGAATTGAAGCAGATTACTATCAATGCGGATATGTGGTCATCGGATAATTTCATAGTCGATTTGAATATGGGAGAAAAGGATACATTATGGATTCTGACTCGCTCCAAACTATATTCAATGAATCTGTCTACCCGAAAAATAACTTTATGTCCATACGGTGACAATGATAGACAGGATTATACTTATCAGAAAATGGCACGAATTGGTTCTAGGCTTTATTTAGGGACAATGGAACATGGAGTGGTTGTTTACGATATACCGACAGGGAAGTTCAGGGATAATTGGATTGATTTGGGATGCAATGTAATTTCCTCTCTGTCGGGTGACGGAAAAGATATACTTTATGTTGGAACAGACGGAAATGGAGTACATTTTGTATCTGTCAAGGAAAATAAGGTTATGAAATCTTTCCGCTATGAACCCGGTGCTAATGGCGGAATCCGCTCTAACTCAGTCTATTCATTGTTGGTGGACAGGGAAGGATTGATATGGGTTGGATCCTATCAGTTGGGACTTGATTATACACTGTATCAGAGCGGGCTTTTCTCTACCTATTCTTATTCTCCTTATTTTGACTCAAAAGACATACCGGTACGGGCCATAGCTATCAATGAGAATGAAAGATTGATAGGTTCCCGCAATGGTTTGTTCTATGTTGATGAGAAGAATCGGCGTTTTAGGAGTTTCAAGTCACCTCAATTACGCTCTAATATGATAATGTGTATTTACCCGTTTCAGGGAAAGTATTATATCGGTACGTATGGTGGTGGCATGTATATACTGGATTCTTCTACATTAACTATCCGTGATTTTGAACCTTCGGAGACTCCTTTTGTGAAAGGACATGTTTTCTGCATCAAGTCGGACAATGACGGTTGTCTGTGGATTGCCACTTCAATGGGTTTGTATCAGTATAAAGATGGCGAACAACTCAATCACTATACCAGTTCGAACTCCAAACTTCCGGAAGGGAATGTGCTTGATATATGCTTTGATTCTACAGGAAAGGGCTGGATTTGTACGGCTACCGGTTTATGTATCTGGGATCCTTCCACTCGTAGTATCAAATCAGATGTATTCCCCGAAGGCTTTATACATAAAGAGAAAATCAGGACAGTATATGAAGATTCTTCCCACGAGCTCTATTTCCTTCCGGATAAAGGCCCTATTTTTATTTCCGATTTGTCAATGACTCATTTCCGAAGATTCCAGCCGGGCACTCTTCTGGAAGGGAAAGATGCCATGTTTATGATCGAAGACCGTGAAGGGTGGCTGTGGATTGGTACGAATCTGGGCCTGTACCGTTATGATAAAAAAAGTACAATTGTTCCTTATACTTTTGTGGATGGATTACCGAGTTCTGTTTTTATTACCTGTTGCCCTGTTATAGATGCTTCGGGAACAATCTGGTTTGGCAATTCCCAAAGGATTGATTTATTTGACCAGGGATTTACGTGATATAGATGAAGAAAATAGTTATCCCCTGGCTATCACAGATGTATATGTGAATGGTAAAGAACCTTATCATCCTGCTATACAGAGAGAACAGCATCTCTATAAAGTCTCTTTGGAACCGTCGCACAAGAATCTGACTATCTGTTTCTCCGGATTTACCTATTCCGATCCTGCATATATGTCTTATGAATATAAAATGGAAGGGATGGATGATGATTGGCAGTTGTTAGGTGGTAAATCCGAACTGACCTATTATGACTTGTCTTCTGGGAAATATCAATTCAAAATCCGTCGGATTGGTGAGCCCGGTTCAGAAATCTGTTTATCAGTGACTATTGCTTCCTCTTTTAACGCGACCTTATGGGGAACAATTCTATTATTGATTGCAATAATATGCTTAAGCTATGCTTATTACCAGAGAAAAAAGAACTCTCCGGCTCTTGCGGCGGACGTCATAGAAACCGAGAAAACCGATAATTGAAGAAAAATACAGAAAGAGCAATGTGAGTATGGAAGAATGTCATCGGCTGGCAGACGAACTGGATATGTTGATGCAGGAAAAAAAGACTGTATGTTAACCCTGATTTAAAGATTGCGGATTTGGCGTCAGTGCTGAACGTCTCTCCATATACATTGTCCTACGTGTTTAATCAGTTCTTGAACAAGAATTATTATGATTATCTGAATGATTACCGCATAGCTGAGTTTAAACGGTTGCTTAATGAGGATGAATATTCAAAATATACCTTGAGTGCTTTAGCTGAACTGTGTGGTTTTAGTTCTCGTACTTCCTTTTTCCGTTATTTTAAAAAGACGACCGGAATAACCCCGAACGAATACGTCCAAAGTATAGGACGAACTAATGAAGATTGATTGCCGGAGTCTCATATAATAATTTGAGACTCCAGTTTGTGATTGTATAATTGATTGATTACCAGTAGGTATTACGACTTCTGTTTTCCTTCCAATAGGATGAAATCTATCCGCCCTTTTTTTTTGTTTCTTTTCCGTATTTACCATTTATATTTGCCAGCGTAATGATAAACAAAAATCTAAGCAATGGAAAATATAAACATGAAATCCACTCAACTGGTTGCTGACTCTTATAAGAGTTATCATCATTCCGTTTATCTTTATATCTATTATAAAATAGGTAAGGACGAAGAAGCAAAAGATCTGTCACAAGATGTCTTTTTGCGTTTGATGGACTATAAGCAGATATTGCGTCCGGAAACAGTGAAACATTTTATATTCGCGATTTGCCGGAATCTAGTAACGGACTATTTGCGTCGTTTTTACAAAGCTCAAGAAGTAACTTCCTATCTTTTCGACCGGATTCCTACTTGTACCAATGAAGTGGAGAGTCAGATCATTGCCAATAATCTATTGACATGCGAATGGGAGCGCGCCAATCAGCTTCCTGAACAACGTCGGAAGATTTATATCATGAGTCGTTTCGAAAATAAATCCTCGGCTCATATTGCCGCCCAATTGGGAATTTCTTCCCGTACGGTGGAAAAACCACTTGTTTATCAGTCGGAAAGAAATCCGTGAGTATATCCAACAGTGTATCTAATATTAGAATAAATAGTATAAATGTTAGTTTTAAATTTTATGTATATGAAAAAAAAATCTCTTCAGATTCTCATCGAGAAGATTTCTATTCTCTACGGTGATGGCCTCTGCCCTTGTAACAGGTGCTCCACAGGCGGTATTTGCTTATGTGGGAGAAGTGCAGGCTGTTTCGCAGACTGGGACAATCAAAGGTAAAATCGTGGATTCCTATGGAGAACCTGTTATTGGTGCCAATGTCAAGGTGAAAGGCACTACCAATGGTACGATAACGGATATGGATGGAAACTTTACTTTGAATAATGTATCAGGTGGTACGTTAGTGATTTCTTTTATTGGTTATAAGACGTTGGAAGTTTCTGTAAAAGGGACGAATCTGGCTAAAATTATCATGCACGAAGATACAGAGGTGCTGGATGAGGTTGTCGTGGTAGGTTATGGTACTCAGAAAAAAGAATCGTTGACAGGCTCGGTAACAGTGGTCGACCAAAAACTTTTTAAGGACAAAGGTACAGTGGCCAATCCGCTTTCGGCTATGCAAGGTCAGGTTCGGGCTTACGCATCACCCGCTCGTCGGCTGCTCCCGGTGAAGAGGGATGGGGTGTCTCAATCCGTGGTTCTGTATCGAAGAACAAGGTAGAACCTCTCTTGATTATTGACGGTGTACCTGCCAGTGGTGTGAGTGAGATAGCTCAACTCAATGCCGATGACATCGAAACCATTAACTTCCTGAAAGATGCTTCGGCTGCCATTTATGGTGCAAAAGCGGCAGGTGGTGTGATTTTGGTAACTACCAAACGTCCCGATGCCGGCAAAACCAAAGTGGAATATAGTGGTTCGGTTACACGTAAAATTGTGGGTTTGCAGCCCCGCATGATGAGTATGGACGAATGGACGGATGGTGTGCTCCAAGCCCGCTTGAATGACGGCTATGGCGAAGACGACAACTGGGTGCGCTATGCCCGTTTGGCTAAAGCGATGAAGGGGAGTTGGATTAATCTGCATGGTGGAAATAATCCCGATGAAGATCCCATTCCGGGAGGATTCCGCGGTGTGGCCGACTTTGTGTTTCATGATATGAACTGGACTGATGTGCTGTGGGGAAATGCCACTTTACCCAGCATAACCTCAGCGTAAGCGGAGGTTCGGAAAAATCGACCTACCGACTTTCGTTGGGTTATTTGAACGACCAGGGGACGTTGCAATGGGGGAACAACTCGAACGAACGCTATAACGTACGTTTATTCAACAGTTTCAAGATAAACAACCGTATCAGCTTGGAAAGCAATATGTCAGCTAGTCGTCAGCATCAGGTGGCTCCTACACAGATTGGTAGTATATTAGGCAGTAGCATACCGCAGCCAGGGGTACCGGTTTCGACCATTGATGGCAAAACCGTATGCGTGGGGAGGCATTCATACCCCTAACTGGTCGGCCGAATTGGGTGGTGACAACAAACTTGTGGTGACCACAATGAATGTGAACGAGATTTTGAAAGTGAACATATTGGATGGCCTTGATTTTCAAGGTACTTTGGGGTACTCAACGAACAATGCGGCCCGTGACGAACAGTATCTTTCAATTGATTGGTATCAATACGATGGCACACCGATTCAAAATGAGAACTCTCCCTATCCCGCAAAAGAAAAATCATCGTATACTAAAAGTTCTGCGCGTACCGACAATTACACGGCATCAGCTTTTCTCACTTATAAGAAATTATTTGATGAGGCTCACGACATATCGCTTATGGGAGGTGTGCAATATGACTATGCCGCTTACGATTATAGCGGTACCAAAGCAATGGACGTAGAAGCGGCAATCGAATCGCTTAACGGTAAAGGACAAATTTACATAGACAAGGTAGACCGTTGGGAGGAAGCCATTCTCTCTTTATTTCGGTCGCTTGAATTATAATTACAAGTCGAGATATATGGTTGAAGTGAATGCTCGCTACGACGGTTCTTCGAAATTTTTGCCCAAGAACCGCTGGAACTTCTTTTTGGGGCGCATCAGCTGGATGGCGTATCACTGAAGAAAAATTCATGGAGAACTTGCGTGACTATGTGAATGAACTGAAACTACGTGCCTCATATGGTGAGGTAGGTAATCAAAATGGTATTGGACGCTATGACGGCATCCAACTTTACAATTACAAATCGAACAGTGGCGCTTTGTTGGGCAACTCGAAAGGAACCTATGTGGAATCTGCCGGACTGGTGAGCACCATGCGTACTTGGGAACGTATCTACAACTATAACTTGGGGATTGACTTCGGATTCCTCAACAATCGCCTTACAGGTACGTTCGAGGTCTTTAAAAAGAAAAACGACAATATGCTGGTTTCGCGTCTGCACCCCGGTGTATTGGGTGGAACTGCTCCCAGTACTAATAGCGGTAAGTTTGAGGCCAATGGTTACGATGCCAGCTTGACTTGGCGTGACAAGATAGGCGGTTTCAACTACCACGTTGGCGGTACGTTAACCTATATGACCAACAAACTAGTCGATGGAGGTAACATCGTGGTGAGCGCAGGTTATAACGAAGCTGTGAATGGCTACCCACTCAACTCGGTATTTGGTTACCGCTATGTGGGCAAGGTACAAAACCAAGACCAACTGGACTATTACGTGGACAAATATGTGGGCAGCAACTCTATTGCCCTACCAGCCAACTTGCGTTTGGGCGACCACATGTATGAAGATGTGAACAAAGACGGTAAACTGACACAAGACGACCTTGTATTTCTTGGTTCCGACGACCCAAAATATTCGTTCTCGTTTAATTTCGGATGCGAGTGGAAAGGATTTGATTTCAATACCGTGTTCCAAGGTGTGGGCAAGCGTACCATTTATCGTGAAATCGACTCTTGGAAAGTGCCTTTCAAAGCTATTTGGCTGAACACTACCAACCAGTCGGTAGGTAATGTATGGAGTCCTGAAACTCCCAATAACCATTTCCCTACTTATTCAAACAGTAATGACATCAATAACTACAACTACATTCCTTCTACCTGGTCGGCCGATAACGGAGCTTACCTGCGTCTCAAAGAGATTGTACTAGGTTACACATTGCCAAAGGCATGGATGAATAAGAGCGGTTTTATCAGCAACCTGCGTATTTATGTATCGGGCGCCGACTTGTGGGAAAAATCGTATATCACCGATGGTTGGGATCCCGAAGCCACCCGCAAAGTGGAAAACAAGCAACGCTATCCGTTTAACCGCACCGTGACTTTCGGTGTGAATGCCATATTCTAATTTTTATTCTTAATATTGAAGATAACAATGAAAAAAAATAGCATATATTTTAGGAATCATTTGCGCCATGACCATGCAGTCGTGTTTAGACCTTGAACCCAAGACGCAATTGGCGGATACCAACTATTGGAAGTCGCCCGAACACTTCAAACTTTTTGCCACCCAGTTCTACAGCTGGTCGGCCGACTTTCGATGGCTCGACGACAGTCAGCACGCTGATATTCGCTCGGACTTGTTTGCCGGTAGCACGGTGAACATCTATAGTAATGGAACAAACAGTATTCCGTCGTCCAACAAGCATTATACTGACAATTACAATCGTATTCGTCAAACCAATACTTTATTGCAACAAGCCGATACGTATGAACAACAAGCCGACATTGCCATTTCGGTGGGGGAAGCCCGTTTCTTCCGTGCTTATTGTTACTTTGAGTTGTTGCAGGCCTACGGTGACCTTATCATTACCCGCACACCGCTCGACATCGACTCGCCTGAGATGCAGAAGGCCCGTAATCCGCGTACCGAGGTAGCTGACTTCATCATTGACGACTTGAAAGAAGCCGCTAAACTATTACCCGTCGATAAGGCTATCAGCAGCAGCGACGAAGGTCGCCTCTCCAGCGAAGCCGCTTTTGGCATTTCTTTCGCGTGTAGCCCTCTATGAAGGTACATGGGAGAAATTCCATAATGGCGGTCAAAATACCGAACGTACAAAAGATTTGCTCAATACCGCAGCACAGGCGGCTCATGATGTGATGGCGGGCGGAGCATTCGAACTTTTTGCTCCTCAAGAATTGGGTACGGAAGCCTACAAGTATCTCTTTATCTTGGAAAATGAAAAGTCGAACCCTGCCAGTATCAATAAAACAGGTAATAAAGAGTATATCTTTACCCGCCGTCACGACCCTGTTATCAATTCTATCGGGTTCAACATCACCCAAGGGCGTTTGGGCAATGCCTTGTACGTTACTCGCAAAATGGCTAATATGTATCTGCAAAGCAATGGGTTGCCCATCAATCCCCAAACGTGGAATTACACGAAAGTGGATGATGAATATAAAAATCGCGACAACCGCATGAACAATCAGCTTATGGTGCCCGGACAAACTTACTGGGGTACAAACGGCGGACACGCATCGATTGGAGCGGCAATGCAGCCGAAATAGCCAATGCCTCGCATAGGAACTTCATGCCTCAGACGGGTACGGGGTACTTTCCCCACAAGTGGTGTAGCGAACGCGACGGAGTGCCTACCGGTATGGAAGCTTACGATTTCCCTATCATCCGCTATGCTGAGGTACTGCTGAACTATGCCGAAGCCGTGTTTGAACGCGATGGACAAATATCGGATGAAGACTTAGCCATCAGTTTGAACCTGACACGCAAACGCATCAACCCCGAAATGCCTGACTTGACTAACGACTTTGTTACGGCAAATAATTTGGATATGCGCACAGAGATTCGTCGTGAGCGTACCATCGAATTTTTCGATGAGAATTTCCGCATTGATGATCTGAAGCGTTGGAAAACGGCCGAAGACGAAATGCCGATGAACCTCACCGGTGTGAAGTGGAAAGGTACCGATTTTGAAAACAGATGGCCTGATGCTTCCTTTAAGGACAAAGATGGCGAAGGTTGCATTATCCACGAGAAAGGACGCAACTGGCACGAAAAGCATTACTTATTGCCGCTGCCCACCGACCAGCTCAAACTGAACTCCAACTTGAAACAAAATCCGGGTTGGAACCAATAATCCATTCATTGTTCATTTATAAAGTAATCGAATTATGACATACAAAAATATACTTCAAAAGGGTGCGTTTGCAGCACTGATTACAGCTGGCTTGATGATGACCGTTTCGTGCAACGATGACGATGTATCCCCTGTTTTAGAAGAGAGAGTGCTCGTTAAGGAAATCAACCTTGAAGTGACCTCCGAACTGCCTCTGCTGATAGGCACTGACACTTTGATAAAATATACCGTAGGTCCTGATGAGGCTTTCAACAAAGAGGTGGTATGGAAATCGACTGTGCCCGATGTGGCTACCGTAGATGCCGAAGGACGCATCACGGCAGTGAAGGCCGGTAGTACGGTAATTTCGGCCAAGCCGGCTGTGGGCTATTCTGCCACTTCGACCATTAATGTGAAGATGGTAAACGAAATTATTCACATCACTGATATCAATCTCACTAACGAAGACCTCGAAGTGTTTGTAACCTCGACTTTGCCCCCTCACTTGGCAGACTACTCCGGCCGACCCCACTTACCCCGGGTTGATTTGGAAAAGCCTAACTCCCGATAAAGCCACCGTCAATGAAAAAAGGCGAGGTGAAGGGCATAGCTGAAGGAAAGGCACGCATCCAAGTTACCGCTACCGACGACAAACATTTTACGAAAGAGTTTGAAATTAAGGTGAAGCCCATTATCTATATCGAAAGTATGGAATTTGTGAAAGAAGCAGACAAGCTGGCTTTGGGCGAAACCTACACTCCGCAGATGAATGTAACGCCGATAGATGCTACGCTTTCGTACATCGCATGGGAAAAGCAGTAAGCCGGATGTTGTAGAGATTGACGAAAAAGGCCGGTTCGTGGCGAAGGCTTATGGCAATGCAGTAATTACCGCTTTGGCCGACTATGGTGATGGTAAACCTGTCAAAGCTACGATGAGTGTCAGCGTGAGCGAAGGTTTAATGAACGACCAGTTTACTGTCGAGAATATCTGGCAGCCATTCGGAAACTTTACTCACCGGGAATTTGAATGGATGGAGAATGACGGAGTACTTCGTATTTTCCCCGGTGAAGATAAGACTTACAAAGCTGTTCGCATTTGTCGCACCGGCGGTTTTGGGTTCAACGTAACCAACTATCCCATCTTAGCCTTTAAAATGAAATTTCCCGAAAATGTGTTCGAAGCATCAACGAGTATAGAGTGGTATCTAGACATTTGGGGCGGAAGCGGTATTACCGTAGCCGGTAAATATGGCGAAGATACCGATAAAGGAAAAAATGCCATGACTGTGGTAGATTGCGGTGAATACAAAGTATTCTACGCCGACTTCACGAAGAAATTCCTTGGCAAAAACCAACAGTATATGCCTACCTCATTGACGAAGTACGACACGGTGGAACTTCAATTTTGGAAAATATGGTATGAAACCAATGAAACAGGTAGCATTTATGTGGATTGGATAAAGACTTTCGAATCGGAACAAGAACTGAAAGATTTGATAAAGAACGAAAGTGGTAAACAATAGCATCTACTTTCTCTGGAAACTGATTGAATAACAAAATGAAAATTGAATGTATGAAAAAATCTGATTTATACCTTCGTGAGCAGCATAACGTTTGTGTTGCTGATCGGCTGTAGTGCTGAGTTTGAGAATGGAACTCCCGAACCATGGCAACGCGAAATCAACCCCAATGAAAATTATGAGTACATCATCAAGCATCCTTGTCTGGTGAACACCGAAGCTGACTTTGAACGCGCACGCCGCAAAGTGAACGAACGTGCCGAACCTTGGATTAGCGGTTGGGAAAAAATTGTGCGAAAGCCGATTTGCCCAACTGAGCTACAACGCAAACCCGCAAGAAGAAATTGTACGTCACTCGCAAGGTGGCAACTTCAATACGGCCGCTTTCGATGCCGGTGCCGCTTATCAGTTGGCTGTACGCTGGAAAATTTCGGGAGATGAAGATTATGCCAAGGCAGCTGTTAAAATTTGAACGGATGGGCTAAGACTTGTAAGGGGGTGAATTATAAACATGGCCCGACGACAGCCATCGTCTGCTTGCCGCCGGATTTATCGGATACCAGTTTGCTGCTGCCCCGCTGAATTGATGCGGGATTACGAAGGCTGGAAAACCGAAGATTTTGAAGTCTTCAAGAAATGGATAGATAAAACTTTCTATCCTATCTGTGATGATTTTTTGGATAACCACTTTTTAATTCTTCAGCCATTTCGGGCTGGATGAGTTGGGATCTGCCCGCCATGCTCACGATTCTTTCTATCGGCGTGCTGAACGATGACGATGCCAAGATTAAACAAGCCTTGGAATTTTTCTATCACGGAAAAGGTATGGGCTGTATCGAATGGTCGGTGAAAGGCATGCACGAGGATCTCTGGGGAAAAGTGAAAGGCAGACATTTGGCACAGAGCCAAGAGAGGACGCGACCAGGGGCACGCTACTCTCAACGTAGGCTTACACGCTTACTTCTGTCGTACAGCCTATAACATGGGTATCGACCTTTTTGCCTATAACGACAACATCATTCTCGACCTCTGCGAATATACGGCTAAGTATAACTTAACTTCGGCCGAAGATGTGGAAATGCCTTTCGAACCTTACTATCACCCCAAATACGGTTGGCACGAGAAGGTGTCGGCCGACGGTAAGGGGCGTGCCCGTCCGGGATGGGAACTCATTTACAACCATTATGCCAAGGTGAAAGGTATGAATGCTCCATATTCGCAAGCTTTTGCCGAAAAAGAACGCCCCGAAGGATATGGCGAGCGTGGTACTGCCGAAGCCGGTGATTTGGGGTTTGGAACATTATTGTATACTGAAGAATAACTTTTTGAGATTTTCCTACTGATTTCAAGGAGTTAAGAGGTTAGGCTTCTTAACTCCTTTGACGTTACTCAATGGAAACCCTTACAACCCTTTATCTTATGATAAATAGATTATTTTCTACCTTATTATTCCTTTCCTGTCTTTTTTGTGGTTTGTCCCCAACGGCAAAGGCGCAAAACAACGAGTGGGAAAATCCCACCAAATATGAGTGGAACAAAGATAAACCACACGCTGACTTCCGCCTCTACGAGCGCGCAGATGATGCAGTGAACGATAATCCACCAAAAATCGCCTTGGCAATACTCGTTGAATGGTACGTGGAAATTTGTTTATGCTCCCTCTATCGCAGAAAGCATAAAAGATTTTTATTGTACAGATTTATCCGACAATGATTGGGATACAATTACTGTCCCTTCCAACTGGGAAATCCAAGGATTCGGTGAGCCGATAATTCGCAACATTCAGTATGTGTTTTCACCCAATCCACCTTATATCGACGTTGATAATCCTGTGGGGACTTACCGGCGCACATTTACGGTTCCTCAAAACTGGCAGGGGCGTGAAGTGTTGTTGCACTTCGGTTCCATCAGCGGCTACGCCCGTATCTATGTGAACGGGCAGCAGGTGGGGATGACTAAAAGCATCCAAGACTCCGGCAGAATTTAATGTGACAAACTATTTGAAAAAAGGAGAGAACTTGCTTGCTGTACAGGTGTATCGCTGGCACGATGGCAGCTATATGGAAGACCAGGATTTTTGGCGTCTAAGCGGTATCGAACGCGATGTTTTCCTGACCGCTTATCCCCAAACGACCATTTGGGATTTTTCTGCATGCAGGACTGGACGATACCTACCGACACGGGCAATTTCGGGCTACTGTAGACTTGCGTTCGTTCAATGCTAATGCAACTCTACAAAAAGGGACACTTACACTCGAATTGAAGGACGCAGGGGGAAGACTGTCTTATCTGCGCAGAAAGCATATTGTATCTCAGATATAAGTACTACACTTACTTTCGAAGGCACTGTGCGCAATGTACGGAAAAATGGAGCGCTGAACACCCCTTCGCTTTACGACTGTATTCTGACACTTCGAGCCAATGACGACAAGCAACAGACGGTAGTGGCTCATAAAGTCGGATTCCGTCGCATTGAGATTAAGAATACACGGCTACTGGTAAATGGTGTACCCACCTATATAAAAGGTGTTAACCGTCACGAACATAACGACAGCTTGGGACATACGCAGACTCTCGCGAAATCATAATGAATGATTTGCGACTGATTAAACAACTGAACATGAACGCTGTTCGTACCAGTCATTATCCCAATCATCCATTATTCTATCAATTGTGTGATCAATATGGTATCTATGTAGTGGATGAGGCCAATATTGAAACTCATGGAATGGGTTCGGTTCCTTATTTTAAAGATACCATTCCGCATCCTGCTTATCGTCCCGAATGGTATGCAGCTCATGTCGACCGTATCACCCGAATGGTGGAAAGGGATAAAAATCATCCATGTATCATCGGATGGTCATTAGGAAACGAATGTGGTAATGGAATCGTGTTCCACGATGAGTATAAGCGCTTGAAGAAATATGATCCCGGTCGTTTTGTACAGTTCGAGCAGGCTTGGGAAGATTGGAATACAGATATTGTCTGTCCGATGTATCCCAATATGTGGCAAATAACAGAATACGGGAAGTCCGGCAAACAGCGACCGTTTATCATGTGTGAGTATGCTCACGCCCAAGGAAACAGCAATGGCAATTTTAAAGACCTTTGGGATATTATTTATGACAGCCCTAACTTGCAGGGCGGTTTTATCTGGGATTTTATGGATCAGGGATTTAAGGTCAAGACCGAACCAAGAGACGGACGTACTTATTGGACGTATAATGGTAAGATGGTAGTTATAAATGGCTGGAAGATAAGAAAGGGGAACTAAACACGGGAACTGACGGTTTGATTTCTGCCAATGGTATTCCTAAACCACAAGCGTATGAAGTGAAGAAAGTGTATCAGTACATTCAGTTTTATCGCAAAAGACTTGGGGAAAGGAATTATTTCTATTAAAAACCGTTATGACTTTACCAATCTGGATGAGTATGCTTTTCATGTGGGAAATATACAAAAACGGAGAAAAAAATATCTACGGGGATTTCAATGTTGATTTAAAACCTCATGAAGAAAAAAAAGAGATACGTTTATCTCTCCCCGTTATTCCAGAAGACGGAAATGAGTATTTCCTTAATCTCTATGTGCACACCCGGGTTGCTACCGATTTAGTACCTGCTGGCTATGAAGTAGCTAGAGAGCAAATGCAATTAAATAAAAGTAGTTTCTTCACATCGCTTCCGCCTTGTTCGGGAAAACTGTCTTATGAAACAAAAGACAATATTTTTGTCTTTTCAATCAGGTGCCGTTTCAGGTAAGATTGATTTGAAAAAAGGGAATCTTGTTTGATTATATGATAAATGGCAAGCAACCTATCAGGCAATATCCCGAACCAGCCTTTTTGGCGTGCTCCGATAGATAATGATTTTTGGGAATAAAATGCCCGTTTTGGCAGGTGTCTGGCGGACGGCCCATGTCAACCGCTATGTGAAGAAAGTGACAATAGGGGAGAATAATGAAAAAGGGTTATCCGTAAGGGTTGATTGGGTCTTAAGCGATATTCAAGTGCCTTATACGATGGAATATTTGGTACGGGATAACGGAACTGTCATTGTGACGGGCAGTATCGACCTGACAGGAACGAAACTTCCCGAACTTCCCCCGTTTTGGTATGCGTATGGAATTGCATCAACCTTATGAAAACTTGACCTATTATGGTAGAGGGCCTTTTTGAAAACTATATCGACCGTTATTCGGGGGCCTTCATCGGACGATATGAGGATAAGGTAGAAAATCAATTCTATTGGTATATACGTCCGCAGGAATCAGGAAATAAAACAGATGTTCGTTGGCTGACCTTATTGGATAGCGAAGGGCAAGGAGTGAGAATTACAGGCTTGCAACCTGTCGCATTTTTCCGCTTTGCATTTCTCACCGGAAGACCTTGACCCCGGTCTGACCCGTAAATTGCAGCATACTATCGACATTGTTCCGCAAAAAATATCTTTCTGCACGTTGACTTGAGGCAACGCGGGTTAGGCGGCGATAATAGTTGGGGAATGTATCCGCACAATGAATATCGCTTGCTTGACAAGAAATATACTTATAGCTATATGATTGAATTGGTTGAAAAAGGTTCGGATAAAAAAAATGATTATTTGAACAGCCGCAAATAAAATCTTTCATAGCATTGAGTAAATAATCTTTCCCCCTTCGTATTTGCTTGTCATATACAACAAATACGAAGGGGTTACTTTTTTAGGAAAAGGAATGTGCTCTTTTGGAGAATTTTATGTATGTTTGTCACATGTTTAATATGAAAGGAAGCAGTTGTAAGTGAAGAACACGATTAAATATCTGATTCTTATATTAATATATTTGGTTTGTGGTGTGGAACTGCAAGCCCAGAATTACACATTCCGTAATGTCGTCATGTCCGACGGGCTGTCCGGACTGTTGGTCAATGCCATTTATAAAGATTCCGAAGGCTTTGTATGGTTAGGGGACAGATAATTGTCTCGACCGTTTTGACGGTGTGAAAGTGCGCCATTTTGAATTCCGGGGCATTGAGTCGGGAAGAAAAAGCGTGTAAATACGATTACGGAAACTGCCAATAAGCAACTTTGGGTAGGAAATGGTATCGGACTCTGGCGGTTGAACCGTGCAAGCAGCCAATTGGAAAGAATTGTTCCCGAAAAGATAGACTTTGCTGTAAATACCTTACTTCCCGATGGAGATATTCTTTATATCGGTACGGAGAAAGGCTTGTTCATTCATAAAGACGGTCAGTTGCTCCAAGTTTTGACAGACCGGAATATGTTGGCCGCTTGTAACAGAATCATGGATATTTGTCTGAATGAAGATAAAACCGCACTATGGCTGGCTACGGTGCAAGGGCTATTCTCCTATTCATTGAAAGACGGAAAGATTGATTCCTGGCATTTTCAGGAAAATGTGCCCGAAGCCGATTATTTCCGTTGCCTCACCCGTATCGGGGAAACGCTCTACTTGGGGACAATGAGCCAGGGAGTAGTACGTTTTGATATGAAAAAGAAGACGTTTTCTCATACGATATCTTTAGGATGCGATGTTATCTCCGACATCTCCAGTGACGGAAAAGAAACCGTCTATATAGCTACCGATGGCAATGGCGTCCACTTCCTTTCACATAAAGACCAGCAGGTGACGCGTCGTTTCTATCATGATGTAAGCGATAAGGAAGGGATTCGCAGTAATTCTGTCTACTCCTTGCTCGTTGATGACAGGGGTGCCGTTTGGGTAGGACATTTTCAGGCAGGCTTGGATTATTCACTCTACCAGAACGGTCTTTTCCGTACGTATGCCTATCCACCTTTGTTTAATTCGGCAAACCTCTCTATCCGTTCTTTCATAAGCAGAGGGCAGGAGAAAGTTATCGGTTCGCGTGACGGCTTGTTCTATATAAATGAGGCTACCGGAATGGTCAAGAGTTTTGTAAAACCTGTCCTGACCTCGGATTTGATACTGACAATCAGCTTCTATGAAGGAGAATATTATATAGGCACCTATGGGGGCGGCATGATGGTATTGAATCCGGAGACGTTATCGCTAAAATATTTTTCCCAAAGTGATACGGAGCTTTTTCAAAAAGGACATATCTTCTGTGTGAAACCGGATACAAAGGGAAATCTCTGGATAGGAACCTCACAGGGACTATTCAACTATAATGGGCAGACAAAACAGATAAAGCACTTTACCAGTGCCAATTCTCAACTGCCGGAGGGCAACGTGTATGAGGTCAGTTTTGATTCTACCGGTAAAGGGTGGATTGCCACTGAAACCGGTATGTGTATTTATGACCCGGCTTCCCAGAACTTGCGTTCCAATGTTTTTCCTGAAGGATTCGTGAATAAAGACAAAGTTCGAACGATTTATGAAGATTCCGAACATAATCTTTATTTTATCCGTGAGAAAGGGAGTTTGTTTACGTCTACGCTGACAATGGACCGCTTCTATAATCAGTCCGTATTTTCCACGCTTCCCGACAATTCTCTGATGGCGATTGTAGAGGATAATCAAGGTTGGTTTGTGGGTAGGCTGTAATGACGGTTTGCTGCGTATAAAGAAAGAAGGCGAAGAGTATGACGCTTTCACTTTCAACGATGGAGTGCCCGGACCAACATTTACCAACGGAGCTGCCTATAAAGACGATAAAGGAATACTATGGTTCGGCAATACCAAAGGATTGATTTACGTTGACCCGAAGCGTGTGGATGAAGTACGTGGTAAGGCGCGTCCGATAGTATTTACAGATATATTGGCTAATGGTGTTTCTTTTACCGGTTCGTCTTTGAAATATAATCAGAATAATCTTACTTTCTGTTTTACGGATTTTGCCTACGGACTGCCTTCTGCCTTGCTGTACGAATATCAGTTGGAAGGGGTTGATAAAGACTGGAAACTATTGGCAGCACAGAACGAGGTTTCTTATTATGGACTTCCTTCCGGGACTTATACATTCCGTGTCCGTCTTCCGGGAAATGAACATTCGGAAGCTACCTGTCAAGTGACGGTACTTCCTATGATACCTTGGTGGGGATGGGCGCTTTTGTCTTATTAATCATAGGAATTATAGCCTTTATACGTTATTATGTATGGAAGCGTATGCGCCGTTTACTCACTTCTCCTGTTCAGGTAGCTTCAACACCGGTGGAGGAAATATCCCGGAAAGAACAAGAGAACGGAACAGTCGGAAACAATTGTTGAACAAGTCGTCTACTGTTACCGAAGAGAAGTATAAGACGAATAGGTTAACTGAAGAAGAATGCGTGGAGCTTCATAGAAAACTGGTGGCTTATGTTGAGAAAGAAAAGCCTTATATTAATTCCGACTTGAAAATGGGTGATCTGGCTTCCGCATTAGATACTTCTTCGCATTCATTATCGTATCTTTTGAACCAGTATCTCAATCAGTCTTACTATGACTTTATCAATGAATACCGCGTCACTCAATTTAAGAAAATGGTAGAGGACAGTCACTATTCCCGCTATACGTTAACTGCATTGGCAGAACTTTGCGGCTTTAGTTCACGTGCTTCTTTTTTTTTCCGGTCATTCAAAAAGAGTACGGGAGTCACTCCGAACGAATATATCCGTAGCATAGGTGGAACTGCTAAGGAGGAATAAATTTCGGTGAACCTCTTTTTTTTAATCTGTAATCTATTAATAGATAAGTTCTGCTTCATCCTGCATAAACTTTTCTTGTTCCTATTACAAAGTTGTTTTCATAGGGATTAAATTATAAACGCAAGCTTTGTTTTTATAAACGCAACTTTCATTTATAAAAAAACGAAGGTTTCATTTATAAAAACAAAGCTTGCGTTTATAGTTTATTCTAAATCAACAGTAACTTTACTATAAGTACAAAGTAAGTTTGTCATTAATGCAATGAAACTTATCTCTAGTATTTCAGTGACAGCTTTAATGAGATACTAAAACGACAAGATGATAAAAGGAGAGAAGATAAAAGAATGAAGGGATGAAAGTAAAGGAGTGTAAGCTGAGCGAAAACATATTGTATTTGCTTTTATAGAGTCTCATTTTATAAAATGAGACTCTATAAAGTTGAGGGTAATGTATTGATTATTAGGGTTATATATTAAAATGAGTCTATCTCGATTCATTGAGATTGATATGCTCCATTTTCCGGTTACTATATCCGAAATCACCTCTATATTTGCATCGTGATTAAAACCGAAAAAGATAGTATTATGGATACAACGACTAACACTTCCGACAACATTATCACTAATTCTTATAAAGAATATCATCAGGTGATTCTTACCTATATTACTTATCGTATCACTCATCGTTACGAAGCTGAGGATTTGGCTCAAGATGTGTTTGTACGTCTGCTGGACTATAAACAGATGCTCTCCGTCCGGATACAGTGAAGTATTTTTTGTTCGCCATTGCACGTAATATAGTAACCGATTATATTCGTCGGTATTATAAGAAAACAGGAGATAGACAGTTATATGTATGATTTTGCCGTTACTTCGTCCAATGAGACAGAAGAGGCAATAATTGCCGATGACTTAGCTTCGGCTGAACAACGTCGGCTTGCTATCTTCCCCGAACAACGTCGGATAGTCTACACCTTAAGTCGTTATGGAGACAAGACATCTACTGAAATAGCGGAAGCCTTGCAACTCAGTCGTCGTACAGTAGAGAATCATCTATTTATAGGTCGTCGCGAAATGCGTGAGTTTTTCAGAGAAAATGTATTTAATCTTATTTTATATAATATATAATCCTTTGTGCTTATGGAAAAAGAATCAGAATCTAGGGAGAGACATACTGATGCCTCATCAAATTTTAGAAAACAAGAAATAAACACTATTTTTAAACCCTCAAATTTAATTTTATGAAACGAAGAGGATTAATTTTTAATTCGCGACCTGACAAGGCAGCAATGTTGTGTTAGGGTTAATGCTGGGACTTTGTCCTGTCTCACAGGCGTGGGCGATACGAATATAACTGACAGTCAAAGTAGTGGCACAGGCTCAGAAGAAAGTGAAGGGGCAAGTGATTGATGCTACGGGCGAGCCGTTGATTGGCGTGAATATAAGTGTGATAGGCGGTACGGAAGGGAACAATTACGGATATTGATGGAAATTATGCGATTAACGTACCTGCCGGAGCCAAACTGAAATTCAGCTATATCGGATATAAGGACCAGATTATAGATGTAGCTGCGCAAACGGTGATTAATGTAAAATTGCAGGAAGACAGCGAAGTGCTGGACGAAGTTGTGGTAGTAGGATATGGTTCGCAGAAGAAAGAAACATTGACCGGTGCCGTAACGGTAGTATCTGATAAAATGCTGACAAACAAAGGATCAATGTCCAGTCCCGTACAAGCCTTTGCAAGGACAAGTTCCGGGGTAATCATTACCCGTTCTTCCGGTGCTCCGGGCGATGAAAGCTGGGGTATGAAACTGCGTGGTGCTGTATCTGCCAATTCTACTGACCCGTTGGTTATCATTGATGGGGTGGAGTATGAGAGTGTGAATGAACTTCGTCTGTTAAACTCGGCAGATATCGAGTCTATCAATTTTTTGAAAGATGCCTCTGCCGCTATTTATGGTTCGAAAGCAGCCGGAGGTGTTGTTCTGGTAACTACAAAGCAGGCGAAAGAAGGGAAAGCAAAGATAGAATATAGTGGTTCTTATACACATAAGTTTGTAGGGTTGCAACCTAAGATGATGAGTATTGACCAATGGAGTGATGCTATTATTGCAGCTCGTACGAATGATGGTAAAAGGTGCTGATGACCAGTGGATCCAGTATGCTAAGTTGGCGAAAGCTTATAAAGGAGGATATATTGATTTGTCCGTTAACCCCAATCCAATAACGGCGTTCGGGGATGTAGACGACTATGTATTCATGGATACTAACTGGCAGGATGTTTTATTTGGAAATGCAGGTTCCACGCAACATAACCCTAAGCGTTTCAGGAGGAAAATGATAAATCTCTGTATCGTTTGTCAGTGGGATATATGTATGATGATAGTACATTGAAATGGGTAATAATAGCAATAAACGTTTCAATCTTCGTTCGACTAACACGGCAAAAACTTACCGATGACTTTACAATTGAATCCGTGATTGCGTATAATCGTCAGGACCAGGTTTCTCCTACTATGATTGGCAGTGTGCTGACCTCCAGTTATCCGCAGCCGGGACTTCCGTCTTCTACAATGGATGGTAAACCTTATCACTGGGGAGGAAACTATACTCCCAACTGGTATGCTGAATTAGGTGGAGATAATAATTTGAAGGTTTCCGGTATCAATATCAGTGAGAATCTGAAATATAAGCTCACTTCTTATTTGGACGCAGTGGTTAATGGGGGATATAATACTTCTACTGCTACTCGCGATGCAGTGAAAAATAGTATTACCTGGTACACTTATGACGGGACGCTTAGTACAGCGAAACCCAATGCGATCTATAATCCGAATCAGGCATCGACCGAATATTCCAAATCATTTGCGCGTACGGACTACTATTCTGTTTCCGGTTATTTGAATTTTCATCAGACATTTGCGGAAAAGCATACGGTGAGTGCGATGTTAGGTGCCCAGTACAATCTGAAGGAATATGATTATACAGTTGTGACGGCAAAGGACGTACAGAGTTCGCTGGAAATACTTAACGGCTCGGGGGATATTTTTTTTAAAGAACTCTGCCAAAACTTCTTCGCCTGACAAATGGCAGGAAGCGATGATGTCTTATTTCGGACGTTTCAATTATAACTATTTGTCGAAATATCTATTGGAAGCTAACTTGCGTTATGACGGATCATCCAAGTTCCTTCCGGAAAACCGTTGGGATTTCTTTTTATGGCTTTTCCGGTGGTTGGCGTCTTAACTGAAGAGAATTTTATGAAGAATGTGAAATTCTTGAACGAACTGAAACTCAGGCTTTCGTATGGTGTGGTAGGTAATCAGTCCGGGATATCTCGTTATGATGGCAGACAACTTTATAACTTCAATTCTGTGAACGGAGCTTATCTGGGTGACGGCAGAGTATCTTACGTAAAGAGTAACGGTGAAGTTGCTACTACGGGGCGTAGTTGGGGAACGGATCCATAATTATAACTTGGGTGTGGATTTCCAACTATTTAATAGCCGCCTTCAAGGTACTGTGGAACTGTTTATGAAGAAAAACAATAATATGTTGATTGCTGTAACTTATCCGGGCATTTTGGGTGACAAGGCACCTGCTTCCAATAGCGGTAAGTTTGAAGCGAAAGGTTATGAAGGCACTTTGACATGGTCGGACAAAATCGGGAAAGTAAATTACCACATTGGCGGTACGTTTACATACGCGGATAATAAATTGGTAGACTACGGAGGAGTAACAGTTTTTCAAATCGGATTTATAGACAAGCAACAAGGATATTCCCTAAATTCAGTGTTTGGATTGAAGTACTGCGGAAAGATTCAGACAGAGGAACAATTGCGTAAATATAAATATCAATACTACAACGGAAACGGGATTGGTATTCCGAGCGATATTCGTTTGGGTGATAATATGTTTGAAGATGTGAATGGGGATGGCGTACTAGATGAAAAGGATTATGTGTATCTGGGTTCTGATGACCCGAAAATCTCTTATTCATTCAATTTGGGGCTGGAATGGAACAACTTTGACTTCTCCGCAGTCTTTCAGGGAGTTGCCAAACGTACCATTTTCCGCGACAGTAGCAATGATAATTACCGTATCCCGATGAAAGCCGCTCATTTAAATTCGACTACACAGTCGGTCGGGGATGTATGGAGCCCTGAAAATAGAGGCGGGCGTTATCCGACATATACGAATATAAACTCTATAAACGATTATAACTACCAGTGTTCGTCCTGGTCGCGGTAGAAAATGGTAATTATTTGCGCTTGAAAAGTGTGACATTGGGATATAACTTCCCGACTTCGCTTCTGAACAAGATAAGAGTGATTAGCAGGATGCGTGTCTATGTGTCGGGCAATGACTTGTGGGAAGTTAGTAAAATTAACGACGGATGGGATCCGGAAGCTTCCCGTAAAGTTTCAGGAAACGGTCGTTTTCCCTTCAATCGTACTTGTACCGTAGGATTAGATTTAACCTTTTAATAGTTAGAATATGAAGATTATAAATATAATAAAAGCAATATTGCTGCTGTCAGTGGTGATAACTCTTCCTTCTTGTCTGGATCTTGATCCTAAGGCTCAGTTGGCAGATGCGAATTTGTGGCAGACTCCGAATGATTATAAATTATATGCCAATCAATTTTATGAATGGCCGCGTGATTTTGCTGCTGCTCTTTTCGATGGGCCGCATAGTGACACGCGTTCGACCTGATCACATCTAGTGACTACAATGAATATAGTAAAGGAGTCAATACGATTCCTGTAT
>VOFJ01000135.1_pt1 | contig 46000 bp, 52 predicted proteins | sample 5384081 | NCBI WGS metagenome assembly VOFJ01 (sample SAMN12384729, study PRJNA508395) | human gut metagenome | isolation source: healthy gut I | host: Homo sapiens
TGATATTGCTTCGTTCGAGGGTGCAGCAGCACAGGATAATATTCGCTTTCACTCCGCTTTGGAGGAACTGGCCCGTAATACCGTTCGGTATGTTTCCGGTTCATTGGCACAGCGCAGTGTCGTTTCACGGGGAGACTATCAACCGTTTCTTGGATACCATGCCCGACGGCGAGGGACAGTGCAAAATATTTGATGTGAATTTGCGTCAGGGATTCTATACAGAAGGAGATTCTTTGCAACTCCAGCGAAAAATGCAATATTCTGAAGATTAATGATGAAGAACTGGTCACCGTGAGCCGTATGTTCAGCTATCCCGGTATTGATTTGCACAGGATAAATGTTGGATTCTGCTGGCTAAACGCTAACCTTCTCACCGCACGTCTTGCATTCGAACTGCTCATACTTGACACGTGCGTAACCTACACCAATATTCCCTTCCAGATTCCAATGCTTGGCAAGAATCCATTGATAACCGTAGGAAATACCAGCACCGAAGAAATTGCCTTTGAAGCGGTGGTCCTTCAGTTCCGGCCAGATGCCCGCAGGGCATATTGATGGCGGCAGCCTGGTAGACGCCTCCATGTACATGGAATCCCACAAAGTGTCCATTGAACTTGTCGCAGAACCAGTAACGGAGTTCCGGCTGGATGGCGAGCATCTTCATCATCTTCTGATCTTTGTATTTCCACGGATTATAGTTGGCATACAAGTCCAGCGTTAACTTCTTACTCAGACCGACTTCGGCTCCGAGATTGATAATTTTCATCGCGTCCATTACAAGATTGGTTTTCACTCCGACTACCTGACTATATAATAAGGTAGAAGCAAACAAGGTAACGAACAAAAATAAGATTCTTTTCTTTTTCATCGCATGATGGGTTTTGTTTGTTGATGTTGCAAAAGTAACGGTTATATGAATAGACGTTAATTGGTGGATTCATCTTTCTTCTCTTTCCTTTCAATGGAAATTAATAAGTGGGGTGGTATATCATTCTTTTTATAGGTGGCATATAATTCGTTGGTAATAGGTGGTGTTTTTACCGCTCGTATTGAATGAATCGCAGATGAGCGGCGATTTGATACTTGCATATCTTATTCAAGTGCTTGAATAAGCTGTATTTCGTTCGTTAAAGAGTGGTAATTCATTCATTTTGTCTCCTGAAAAGTTTTTTCTATTGAATAAAACGCCTATGTTTGCAGTGTACAAACAAACAAGAAAAGATAAATAAGACAACTTAAGTTTAAAAGATTCCCTCCTAAGGAACATGAACAGATAAACAATATGAAGTGTAAGAAGCGGACGAAATAACAAACAACAGTTCGCAAACAAATTAAAAAAACAAATAAAATTTAGGAGGTACTAATATGAAATCAATTAAATTCTTTTTCGCATGTGTATTGGCATTAACTTTTGTAGCATGTTCTAATGCTGAAAGTGATAGTTTTGAAGACAACTCTTCAAACTTTGAATCCATGATATCTTTATATGGTATACAATCTGCAACTGTTGACTCTAAAGTAGGTGATGTACCTTCTGTGACTGCAGAAGAAATGGCAAGTGTGCTTGAAGCGCTTCGTCAGAATGGTAATACTATCCGTAACTGTGAATCGGAAACTTTGGAAGGATACTACGAAGGTGGTGACAGAAAAGAAGTGAAGATGATCGCAGAATATCAGGCCCGTACCAGAAGCGGTGCTTTCGTAGAACAATTCGCATTGTGTGTTTCCATCAACTTTAATATTGATAATAACGGCGGAGTATTTTATATAGGTACTACATACTCTTCCTCGACTGACCTGTTCAACTGGCAGGGTTATGGAGCTTCCTTATCTACTACTGCTGAAGGAAACAGTGTATTCAGCTCGACTTCTTATCTCTATTTCCGTGTAAGCGACCAGGGGGTAATTGCCTGGTTAAGGTACCCGTAAGCTTTAAAGGTAGCTACAACTTCAAGGATAATAAGGGAACTTATAGCTTTACTCTTTCCAAAGCAGCTAATTAATACAACAGGAATTTATTGATTTTAGGTATTACGTTACAATATATACAACTTATATAAAAGGGCTCCTTGCGCCGTGCACGGAGATTCCATCAGACAAAAAGAGGAACCAGACAGCAAACAATATAGCTTTGGTCATTCAGGCAATTAAGAAACAAACAATGGGAGGCCCGCCGATTCTTTTTTACGAATCAGCGGGCTTTTACTTTATTGTGAATTATTGCTAAAAAATATTTGTTATCCGATTTGCTAATGATTTAATTATATATCTTTATCAGCCAATACACATGAACAAAATACAATTAAGATATGAGGAAGTTCTTCTTTCTGTTGTTGCTGTTGACGGTTTTTCTTCCGTCATACTCTATAGATACCCACTGGGACCTGGAACCGCAAATAATTAAAAACGGAGTCGGAAATAATACTATTTATCATGTTTGTTACGGAAGCGAAGGCTTTATGTGGTTCTCTACCGACAAGGGAATCTCCCGCTACGATGGCTTCAGATTTCGTGATTATCCGCTCATTATGAGCGTTGACCCCTTTCCACTCCTTTGCATCAGGCTGTAAAAAACGCTGAAGGAAGGTTCTGACGGTTTATTTTATGCTTCACTCTATCAGGGGGAATAACCTGTTTTGACAAAGAAATGGAAAAGTTTTTGCCTGTACGTTTTGACAGGTCGCTGAAACTTAAAGAGATTCAGGATTTTTGCTGGAATGATGGCAGCCTGTATCTGGCTACTTCGCATGGATTGTTCGAATCGCGTCCCATCCGCAAGAAAGAAGGAAAAGAAGATTTCGTCTATTGTATATTGAATCCCGAACCTTTGATAAAAGGAAAGATTACTAATCTTTGCACGGATGGAAAAACAAACCTGTACTTTGCCGTTGACCGCGAAAAGGTGATACATTATGATCTCGTAACCAAAAGAACTTCTGTGATCAGAGAATATGATGTGGTGAACAGACTCTTTTTGCGACAGGGATATTTATGGATATGCAGATTATGGAATGATATTGTATGTTATGACCTTAAATCGCATAAGGAACGTGTAGTCTCTCTCGAGGGGGGCGACCAGCCGGATTTCTCCAACTCGTATGTTACGGATATGGTGATGAAAGATAAGCAGACGTTTTATCTGACGACATGGGACGGATTATATAAATTGCATTTTGAGAATCTGAATTTGTGTGAGAGTCCGTTTACATTGACACTGCTGACACAGGGGGAAAGAGCGTTCCATTCAAGGATCGAAAATAAGATGACCAGTCTGCTATGGGATAACAGGCAGCAGATTCTTTGGGTAGGTACCTTTGGCGGGGGAGTGGTAAAGTTTGATATCAGCGACAGTATGTACAGCCGGGTACGGCAGAATTTCAAATCCAGAGTGGATGGCATGGTCGAAGATGCAAAAGGGTATATCTGGTTGACGGTGACCGATGGAGGCATCATGAGAAGCACTACTCCGTCATTTTCGATGGATACACATTTTGAACCATGGAAAAAAGTATCCGGTCTCTCCGGACGTTATCACATATATAAAGGTAAAGATGGAAACATTTGGCTGGGTAACAATTTTGGAGAGATCATCTCTGTCAATCCGCTTACGGAAGACGTGGAATCTTTTCAGTTGAAAAACAGCGAAGGCGGGAGGATGCAGGCTGTTGTCCATTGTTTCTGTCTGGATTCGTGGAATCGTTTGTGGGTAGGTACTTCGAATGGACTGGTACAGGTAGATCCTAAAACTCACGGATGCAAAAATATAAAGCTGCCCGGTGAAATCAAGAATGTATTTGCCATCACTGAAGATAAGGAAGGAAATGTATGGGTAGGTACGGATAAAGGGCTGAAAAGAATTGAAACGAACGGTGACCAGATACGGGTGGAAGGAAACTATGAAAAGGAGAATGGGCTGGAAGAAGCCGGAGTGCGAACCCTGTATGTGAATAACTATAATCAGATTTATGCAGCCTATCTGAACGTCGTTATTCGCATCGACGGAAGAGAGAAGGATAAGATAGAATCTGTTTATACACTGCAGAGTGGATTGACGGACGGACATGTCAGTTGCATGGTCGACGACCATATCGGAAACACATGGGCAGGAAACAATGTAGGAGTGATGACCATCAGAAATGGACAGGAGGCTTTTTATAGTTATCTGTCGGTGGGAAACTGCAGTGCAGTCTGTCGTTTGAATGACGGACGCTTGTTATGGGCGAATTCCTGGGGGCTGATTTTCTTTGATCCTTCTGCTACCAAAGGCGATAGTGGCAAGAAGCATTTGATGCTGACCGATGTGGAAGTCGGTGGAGAAACGGTGCTGGCAGGAGAAAAGCGGAACGGGCAGATGATTCCGGCTGTTTCTCCGGAAAAACAGGAGAAACTGGTGTTTGCTTCCGATAACAACGACTTTCATTTGTTCTTTTCCGATCTGCGTTACGGACTGGCACAGCGCAAGATTGCTTACCGTCTGCTTCCTGCGGACAAAGAATGGAAAATGATACCGCTTGCAGAAGGACTGTGGTTCAACGGATTGGCTGCCGGAAAATATGCCTTGCAGGCTAAGCTGGTTTTCCCGGATGGGAAAGAAGGGGAGGTAATCGAGATTCCTCTGGTGGTGAAGGGTAAATGGTATCAGACTATATGGGCGTATATCATGTATGTTCTGTTACTTGGCGGATTATCTTATTTCTTCTATTCTTATTTCAGAAAGAAGGATCAGCGCAAACAGATTCATCGTGACCGTGAGATGATACTGAAGGAGAATCTGAATCTCGAAAAGCTGAAACAGGAACAAAAAAAAGAGATAGAAGCGATGAGGAACCGGTTGCTGATGCTCTTTGTGCAGGAATTGCGTACGCCGTTGTCACTCATCATCGCTCCGCTGAAGGAATTGCAGAAGGATGACGCTCAAACTTCTCAGCTTTCTCTGCAGGTGGCGTACCGGAACTCACTCCGTATGGTGGATGCCTGCGACCAGTTGCTGGCAGTATACGGACAAGGCAATATGGAATCAAAACTGGAAGTTGCTCCGTATTCGGTGGATAAAATGATCGACAGCTCTCTTTTTGGTGTCCGGGACTTGTTGAAGGTGTATACCATTGATTTCCATTGCGAGAAGAGAATCAAGAAGGAGATGGAATTTTATGTGGACAAAAAGAAAATAGAATTCGTCATTCATAATCTGTTGACAAATGCTTTCACCCATACGCATTATGCGGGAACGGTTTCTTTATCTGTTTGTGAGGTTGTAAATGACAATATGCACTATGTCTGCCTGATAGTAGAAGATGACGGAAAAGAAAGGGTAAGAACTGTTGAGCAGTTGATGAGCGAGAATAAAGGATCGGAACATGATATGTCGGTTGCGCAAATGGGATTCACCATCATGCAGCAGATGATCGAAGCTCATTACGGAACGATTACTCTTGAAAGTACCGAAGGAAAGGGGACGAAGGTCACGGTCAATCTTCCCGCCGACAGAGATGTCTTTGAAAACAATCCGAATATTCAGTTTATTGATCCGGAAGAACTGACAGAAGTAGCAGAGCCGGAACCCGAATCGGCAGAAACACAGAAACAGGATTTGGCAGTAGAGGATGCTGTGGTGCAACAGGATCAGCAACTGCCGCTTTTTGCGGAGGCATTGCCTGCCGAAGAAGTAGCATCCCCCGTAGCGGGCGGAGTTAAAAAGACGATATTGATTGTAGAAGATCATAAGGATATCCGCCTGTATCTGAAAGTGCTCTTCGGCAATGAATATAACTTGTTGATGGCAACCAACGGGCAGGAGGGAGTCGATACGGCAATGAAAGAGATGCCGGACTTGATCATCTGTGATGTCATGATGCCGGTGAAAGACGGTTTCGAATGTTGCCGGGAGGTGAAGGAGAATCCGGAAACGTGCAGTATTCCTTTTATCATGCTGACGGCAAAGGTAGAAGACGACGATATTATTCACGGACTGCAGCTGGGTGCGGATGATTATGTACTGAAACCATTTACTCCGGGCATTCTGAAGGCGAAAGTCAGCAGTCTGATTAATGGTCGTCAGACGTTGAAGCAGATGTACACGAAGTTGTTCAAATTGCCGGGAACGGATACAATTGTCGTGAGCGAACCGGAACAGGCGGGTGAGGAAGTGAAGACGGAAGATCCGTTTATCACAGCCGTTATCAAAATTGTGGAAGAAAATATTTGCGAGGCGGACTTCAGCGTGAAGAAACTGGCAGCGGAAATGAATATGAGTCAGCCCACCCTTTACCGCAAAGTGAAGCAAAGTACAGACTATACCATTATAGAACTGATCAGAGGAGTACGTATGCGCCGTGCGGGAGTGCTGTTGAAAACGAAACAATATGCAGTGCAGGAAGTTGCCGAAATGGTGGGGTATAATGACATTCCGACTTTCCGCAAACATTTTGTGGATGCATTTGGTACGACTCCTTCTACGTATGAATAAAAAAATGACTACTTTTGCAGTCGAAAACCCTAAAATGAGGAATCGGCGTGCAAAGGTATTTTATTTATTTGGCTTATGATGGAACCAACTATCACGGTTGGCAGATACAACCCAACGGGAGTAGTGTGCAGGAATGCTTGATGAAGGCTTTGTCTACTTTTCTGCGTCGTGATGTGGAAGTGATAGGTGCTGGCCGGACGGACGCGGGGGTGCATGCCTCGCTGATGGTGGCACATTTTGATCATGAAGACGTGCTCGATACGGTGACTGTCGCCGACAAGTTGAACCGTCTGTTGCCTCCAGATATTTCTGTCTATCGTGTCCGTCAGGTAAAACCGGATGCGCACGCCCGTTTTGACGCGACTGCCCGGACATATAAGTATTATGTGACTACCGCCAAATATCCTTTCAACCGCCAGTACCGCTGCCGTGTCTATGGTTCATTGGATTATGAACGGATGAACGAGGCTGCACGAACCCTGTTCGAATACATTGATTTTACAACAGTTTCAGCAAACTGCATACAGATGTAAAAACAAACATCTGCCACATCTCCCATGCCGAATGGACGAAGATGGAAGGCGAAGACACCACCTGGGTATTTACTATCCGTGCCGACCGCTTTCTCCGTAATATGGTACGTGCCATCGTAGGAACATTGCTCGAGGTAGGACGCGGCAAACTGACCGTGGAAGGTTTCCGTAAAGTGATAGAACAACAGGATCGTTGCAAAGCGGGAACTTCCGCTCCGGGAAATGCGCTCTTCCTTGTCAACGTAGAATATCCGGAAGATATTTTCTCAGAGGAAACTAAAAAGTCAGTACTATCTACACTCCTTCCCGAAGGAGGGGAGTGTTAGATACTGCCGACTTCCCAGTCAGCTCAATATTACTTGTTACTTATTACCTATTACTTATTTCAACATGTGGTTATTATTAGCTTTTCTCTCGGCTACCTTGCTGGGATTTTATGATGTATTCAAGAAACAGTCATTGAAAGATAATGCGGTGTTGCCTGTATTGTTTTTGAATACGCTTTTCTCCAGTCTAATTTTTCTGCCGTTCATTTTGGTATCGGCATTCGAGCCTGATCTCCTTGGGGGAACCATCTTTAATGTTCCCGTTGCAGGATGGGAGCAGCATAAATATATTATCATCAAGTCGTTTATCGTTCTGTCATCGTGGATATTCGGTTACTTCGGGATGAAACACTTGCCTATAACCATTGTGGGACCGATTAATGCCACCCGTCCGGTGATGGTGCTGGTAGGTGCCTTGTTGGTGTTTGGCGAGCGGCTGAATCTCTACCAATGGATCGGAGTGATGCTGGCAGTGGCTTCCTTCTTTATGTTGAGCCGTTCGGGGAAGAAAGAAGGGATCGATTTCAAGCATAACAAATGGATTCTCTTTATTATACTGGCAGCAGTCATGGGAGCTGTCAGCGGATTGTATGACAAGTTTCTGATGAAACAGCTGAATCCGATGCTGGTGCAATCGTGGTATAATGTCTACCAGTTCTTTATCATGGGAACCATTATCTTCCTGCTCTGGTGGCCCAAACGGAAGACGACCACTCCTTTCCGCTGGGACTGGACCATCATTCTGATTTCCGTATTCCTTTCGGCGGCGGACTTTGTCTACTTTTATGCACTGAGCTACGATGACTCTATGATCTCCATCGTTTCGATGGTTCGTCGGGGAAGCGTGATCGTATCTTTCATTTTCGGAGCGCTCTTCTTCCGTGAAAAGAATTTAAAAAGCAAAGCGATTGACCTTATCCTCGTGTTAATCGGAATGATATTCTTATATTTGGGGTCTAAATAAAAAGTACAATATGAAATCAAATAAAATCACTCATACCATCGCATTTTTCATCATCGGCTTGTTTACTTTTGTCTCTTCACAGGCGCAGGAAGCAAAGACTCTTTTTATCAACGTTCCGGATTCACTTTGTCCCTTGCTTACGAAGGTGAACCGTGAAGACTGCATCGACTTTCTGAGCAGTAAAATGAAAGCACAAGTGGAAAACCGCTTCGGACAGAAATCGGAAATGACCGATCTGAGTAAGGACTATATCCGGATGCAGATGACTCCGGAAACCAGTTGGCAGATGAAAGTATTGGCTTTGAATGATACCACGAATGTGATTTGTACGGTAGCTACGGCATGTGCTCCGGCTTGTGACAGCAGCATCCGCTTCTATACTACAGACTGGAAACCTCTGACTGCCGATTCATTCATCACCCTGCCGGTCATGAACGATTTTCTGCTTACTCCGGACTCCGCTGCCATATATGAATTTGATGAAGCCTCCCGTTCGGCAGACATCTTATTGATGAAAGTGGATATGAACAAGGAAAACACAGAACTGGCTGTCACTCTGTCCACCTCCCGACTATATCAAAAAAAAAAGAAACGGCAGAAAAACTTAAACCGTTTCTCCGCCGTCCTATTGTTTATCAGTGGAAGAATGGAGCGTTTACCAAATAAACAGCTCCGCCCCATTTCCACTAATTATCCATTTTCCATTCTCCATTATCCATTAACCAAGCACTCATTGATGAATGCCACCATCTCCGGTGTATGTTCTTCTACGCTTTGAAGTAGTTTGAACTGTGCCTTGGTGCGCACCAGATTATGTTCGGGATATTTGATTTTGTAGTAAGTATCTCCGTTGATATAATCGGCAAGGAACCGTACGCACTGCATATAGGGGAATAAAGCGGCAGCATAAGGCAGATTCTCTATTTCAATGGGAGTGAGGAACGATTTGGCACCTTTCAGATATCCTTTGGTGAATGCCTTGAATATCTCCATGTTGAAGTTCACACGATTCAGGTCTTTGTCATCTTCATCTCCGGTGTTGGCACCTGTACGGAGGAAATCACCGTAGTCGGAGAAGATGAAACTCGGCATTACCGTATCCAGGTCGATGACGCAAAGCACTTTCCCGTCTTCATCAAACATCATGTTGTTTACTTTCGTATCGCAATGGCATACTCGTTTCGGAAGCTTTCCTTCGCGGAACAGGCGTTCTGCCTTGCACATTTCGTCCGCACGTTTTTCTATCTCGTCCAGATAATACTGTACTTCGGCTACTCGTCCGGCAGCATTGGCAGCGACTGCATCACGTAGCTGTTTGAGACGGAATTCCATGTTATGGAAGTCGGGGATGGTTTCTCCCAGTGTTTCCGGAATGTCGGCAAGCATAGCCTGAAAGTTTCCGAAAGCCTCTCCTGCATAATTGGAATATTCCGGATTGACAGTCTCGTACGTTTTGGCACGCGGAATGAATACCATGACACGCCAGTAGCTTTCTCCATCAAACCAATAAGTTTTTCCTTCTTCAGTGGCGAGGAAAGAGAGAACTTTGCGGTCGATGTCGGCTTCTCCGGCTTCGGTCAGTTTCTTGCGAATATGTCCGGTGACTGCGGCAATATTGGATTGAAGCATTTCTACATTCTGGAAGATGGCATGGTTGATGCGTTGCAGAACGTAGTCGGGGGCGTCTGCTTCCTGTGTGTTAACTTTGTATGTGTCGTTGATAAGTCCTGCTCCCAAAGGCTTGATCTCTGTGATAGTACCTTGGGTGTTGAACTTGGCTACAATACTTGATAAATCTTTCATGGGTCTTTTCTTTAAAATTTATACTAAGGTTATCGATAATCATATTTGGTGGCTTCGGTAGCCTGACTGCCGGAACGGACCGGTACCAGAGTGAACCCCCAGTTGTATTCGCGGTTGGCGGGAATCTGGTGGAAAGGTTCGGGACGTGCCCCCCAGCTATCATAACCGCCTACTCCCTGTTGCTTCATGTCGACACAAACTTCGACGAAGTCTCTTGGAGTGACGTCGTTGACGTGATGCATCCGGCGCAATACATTGCGGGCGGCCTTCTCGTCGTGGTTGGTAGCTTCTTCCGGGCTGAAGTTATTCCATTGGTAGGGGTGGGGTAGCGCTTCTTCCGAGTCGAAGTCCTCGACGGAATTGCGCAGTGCGTTGAAACCGATCAGGCTGTCGGCAACGATGACAAGGCCGTTTCCTTTATCGGGAGACAGGTTAAGCCAGCGCGTATCCGTGTGGTGTCCGTTCTCCTGAGGACGTACATAGTTGAAGTACATCTTATCGGCGGTTGTCTGATAGATGCCTACCATGGTTCCGTGATTGCGGTCGATGTAGTTTTCTTCCGGACCACGACCGAAATACTGTACGTTATTCATCTGTGCCGGTAAGCGGAAGCGTACACCGATGCGTGGAACTTCCAGCTTGGAAGCGGCTTTGCGGGCTGCATCACTTCCGGGAGTGAAGGTAGCCATGCGGGTAGCTTCGGAGACTTCTGTTTCGGCAGCCTGCATATCGGTAGAAGTAAATTTGGCATTTACATGAACGATTCCGCTTGGGTATATCTTATAGGTGACAACATACAGATTGCCGGCTGCCAGCAGATAAGTTGCCTGCAACAGGACGGCTTTGTCTTCTGTGCTTACCTTCGTGTCTGTCACGTGGAAGTCTTTGCTGGACTGTTTCCATACGTGGAGGCGTTTGGGAGCACCGTTTCCGTAATCATTGTCATTAGGTGCCCGCCAGAAGTTGGGCTGGATGCCGAATCCGTCTTTGAAGTATTCGGTTCCATCCACTTTGTATGAGGTAACCAGACCGCTCTTCTTGTTGAATACAAAGTTTACTTTTGAAGAAGAAACAGTCAGTTCGTCTCCTTGGGTTTGAGTTTGTAATGCGGGGCCGTTGGCTTTGTACGTATTCCTTTCGGCTTCAACGGGCAGACGGAACTGGTCATATGCAATTTCGTATCCGGCGGGAATCAGCGGTTCCGGTTCTACGGCTATCACACTGAAGTTAACGAAATATTCCGTTCCCGGACGGGCTTTCAGACCATTTACCGGTACGGTGAATTCTTTCGAAGCTTGCGGAGCGATGTCCAGTGATACCTTTCCGCTTTTGACGGTTTTTCCGTTGGCCAGTACGCTGTAATGTATCTGATACTTTTTCAGATTGGTGAAGTAGAAACGGTTCGTGATGTTGAACTTGCCCGATGCTGCGTCAATCGCATCGAAGCCGACATTCTGATGCACGTATTTCACTTCTGCCATTGCCGGATGCGGACCACGGTCGGGGTTAACAAGACCGTTGCAGAGGAAATTACCGTCGCTGGGTGCATTTACTCCGAAGTCACCTCCATAAGCCCAGTATTCTCTTCCATTCTTGTCTTTTTGGAGAAGACCTTGGTCTACCCAGTCCCAGATATATCCTCCCTGAAGGTTCGGATATTTATAAATAGCTTGCCATTGTCCCCAAAGGTTTCCGGTGGAATTACCCATTGCGTGTGCATATTCCGAAGGAGCTACCGGACGGTCGCTACCATTCTTGCCGATATTTTCCAGCCAGTCGGCACCCGGATACTGAGGTACGTACATATCGGTGTTCCATTCCCATTGTGCACGTTCATAGTTGACGGGACGTTGCATGATGTTCTTGTCGGCTTCTTTCAACCAAAGATAAGTCTGGTAGAAGTTGTATCCGTTTCCGGCTTCATTTCCTAACGACCAGAAAGTGACGCTGGGGTAGTTCTTGTTGCGTTCGAACATATTGATTGTGCGATCCATGTGTGGTTTCAGCCATTCGGGATTGTTGCCTAATGAGCCGCCTTTACGTAGATCGTAGTACATACCGTGGCTTTCGATATTGGCTTCATCGTACACGTAAAGTCCGTATTCGTCGCAAAGTTCATAGAAACGGCGGTCCTGCGGATAATGGCAGAGACGTACACTGTTCAGATTATGCTGTTTCATTAGTTCGAAGTCCCGACGCATCAGTTCTTCGGTGACGTAATGTCCGGTTTCCGGATTATGTTCGTGGATATTGACTCCTTTCAATTTCAGCGGTTGTCCGTTGATAAACAGGCATACATAAGGTTTTCCGTTGGCGGCTTTCTGATCGATAGGTTTGATCTCGATGCGACGGAATCCTACGTTGAAAGGGATAATCTCATTGACTTTACCCTCTTCTTTGACAGTCATTACCAGCTTGTAAAGGTTCGGGTGTTCCGATGTCCATGTGTGTACATCGGTCAGATTCTTGTCAAAAGAAAGGGTTCGTGTCTCGTTGACAGGGACATAAGTTGTCTTCTCTTCGGTGGCAACTACTTTTCCCTGAGCGTCGAGCAGTTCATATGCCAGTGTCAGATTGGTTGCAGCCGGACGATGATTGCGCAGGTCGACGTTCAAAGCGAATACTCCGTTCTTGTAACTGTCATCCAGTGTCGATGTGATGCGGAAATCTTTCAGGGCGGCTTTGGGCTGTGAATACAGATAAACATCCCGTTCGATACCGCTGATACGCCAGAAGTCCTGACATTCCAGATAAGAACCTGTGCTCCAACGGAAGATTTTCAGTGTAAGTACATTCTTACCCGGTTTCACGTATTTGTTGATCAGGAATTCTGCGGGGTTCTTGGAATCTTCGCTGTATCCTACTTCTTGTCCGTTGATGTATACATATACACCTGATTTCGCTCCGGCGAGGTGGAGGTAGATATCCCGTTCTTTCCAATCGGCGGGAATATCGATGTCCCGACGGTAGACTCCCACGGGATTGGCTTCCGGAAGGGTGGGAGGCTGCGGATTACGGGGCTTGAACTCATAACCGTGGTTGGTGTAGATAGCCACTCCATACCCTTGTACTTCCCAGTTGCCCGGAACTTTGATGTCATTCCAGGAGTCCGTGCTTACGGAAGGGTCGGTGATATTGGCGGGAAGGTCTTTGTAGCTGTCTGCGAAGAAGAACTTCCATGTACCGTTCAGCAACTGATAATAGTTGCTTTTTTCAAACTTCCCGGTAAGTGCATCAGTCCGGTTATCGTACGTCATGAAGGAAGTACGCGGATATTCTTTATTGACCGATACAACTTGCACATCCTGCCAGTAAGGTTTGTCGGATGTCTTTTCGGCCATAGCGCCTGTTGTTAACAGAGAGAATATTCCTGCCAGTAATAGGTGATATGATCTGTATTTCATGTTTTTCAATCTTGTTTCTTTTTTTTTTATTTAACTTTGATATGGTCGAAGCCTTCCCCATAAACTCCGATAACGGCACTTTGCGATACAAATGCGTTGGGGTCGATATCTTTAATCAGTCGGAAGATGATGGTAGACTCCCGTTTTTTGGCAAGCACAAACATCATTTTCACTTCTCTGCCTGTGTAGAAGCCGGTTGCATTGATGATCGTCACTCCACGGTGAGGGTATTCGTTGATGTGTCGTCCTATCTCCTCATATTTATTGGATATGATAAAGAACTGGACAGACTGACGTGCGCTGTTTACTACCTGATCGAGGACGAAACTGCAAATGTAAAGTGTTGCAAATCCGTATACCACCTTCTCCCAGTCCTTCAGAACGAAATAACTGGAGGTAATGATGATCATATCGCAGATCAGTATGACTCTTCCCAAGGTTATGTCCCGGTATTTGTTGATGATAGCGGCAATGACGTCCGTACCGCCGGTGCTTCCGTTGGCGCAGAACGCAACTCCGATACCGCCGCCACAGAACGATGCTCCGATGACGCATGCCATGAAAGGCTGGTCGCGAAGAAGGGAAACGCCTGATGCCAGTTGCTGGATAACGGACAGGAAGAAAGTCAGGGTGAATACTCCAAAAATAGTTTTAATACAGAACTTTAATCCCAATAACTTAAGCGCAAGCAACAATAAGAAAAAGTTAATGCTGAAATATGTATACTGTACCGGGAATCCCGTTGCCCAATATACAATAGATGCGATACCCGGCACTCCGCCCGTCGTAATGTCGTTGGGGAGTAGGAAAACGGTCCATCCGATGCCATAAAGTATCATACCTACGGCGATCATCACATAATCTTTGGCTTCCCGAAGGATAGTCTGTCTAGAGGGTTTTAAAATATCTGCTTTCATATAGGTGATTATAATAATCAGTAAAGTGCCGAACATGAAGACTTACGGATAACCTGACTTTTTTTCCCAGTCTGGCTATCCGTAAGTTTATATATTAATAAGGTATAATGGCTTATTCGGCAAAAAGCATGTCTGTAACCTTGCACTTTGTTCCATCCGCCACGGGTGAAATCAGGAACTTCTACCGGAGCAGAACCGTTTTCGATGGAGAGTCTGGTCAGTTCGGCCATACAACACCATTCTGCGAGGTCGTAAACGTCCATGTCCAGTGGCAAACCATTGCGCAGACAGTATACTAGACGATAGTCCATGATATAATCCATACCGCCGTGTCCACCTACTTTCTTGGCAGTTTCTTCCAGTTCTTTGTGAATAGGATCTTTGTATTTAGCCATCAATGCTTTTTTTACATCTTCAGATACAGAACCGTGTGCGTTCAGCTTTTTTCGTGATTTGGCACATCATTAGAGTCTACTTGTGTAGGTCTCAGACAGTATTCCTCAATCGGATATTTGCTGGCATAGCCATCAGCTCCAACTACCTGGTACATACGGCTGTAAGGACGGGGAGTCATTACATTGTGCTGTATCAGCATTGTTTTGCCGTTCTCCGTACGGATGAGGGTTGTGGTCTGGTCTCCGTTCTGGAAGTCTTTTACTTCTTTTCCGGTAGACTTTTTAATGTATGCCGGACCGTTCACAGCTTTGGTGTCCATAGCTACGAGAGTTTTCATACGGTCGCCACGGTGAATATTGAGTACTTGGCAAGCCGGGCCCATACCATGAGTTGCATATACATCACCACGATGTTTCTGATTGTAGTCCATACGCCAGTTGTTCCAGTAATACGGCCAGAAGTCTTCCAGATTGTGTATATAAGCACCTTCTACGTGAAGTACCTCACCGAATACACCTTGTTGTGCCATATTGAGTGAAGTCAGTTCAAAGAAGTCATATACGCAGTTTTCCAGTTGCATACAGTGTTTGCGAGTCTTTTCAGAAGTGTTGATTAACTGCCAGATTTCGTCCAATGTCATGGCAGGTACTTCGATAGCTACATGTTTGCCATGTTCCATAGCGTATACGCCCATTTCTGCATGGTGTTTCCAGTCTGTAGCTATGTATACCACGTCGATATCGTCACGTTCGCAGAGCTTTTTCCATGCTTTCTCGTCTCCTGCGTAGGAAGCTGCTTTCGGCAGACCGGCTTTCTCCAGTATCTTTTGAGCATTTTCAACACGTTCGGGGAGAAGATCGCATAAAGCTACAATCTGAGTTCCCGGAATATGTGTCCAGCGTTCAACTGCACCGGGACCGCGCATTCCCAATCCGATAAAGCCTACACGGACTGTTTCAAGTTTAGGAGTAACGAGTTGGATTACATCTTGCTGATTTGCCGGACGAGCCGGAGTTTCTACTTTTATAGGAGAGAATTTTCCTTTTTGTCTTTTGAGCAAAACTGGTCTGGCAGGTCAACAATGCAAGACCGATGAGTGTGTTAAGTAGTAGTTTCTTCATCTTTCTTTTTTAATTTTTAATTGGGGGTTATTAATTGGTTTTTCATTTCGGTGTCAAAAATACTAATTAATTAATCAATCCAGTGTAATTATTGTAGATATTTTCATTGCCCGTCTATATTTTTGGTAGAAAAAGAGTCGCACTATTCGCTATGTTATAATGATATTTTCGGCATCGCCCGAACAGTGAGCGATGCCGTTTCTACATCTGTAATGTGTGTTAAGTTAAATTATTCTTATAACAGAATACGTTTTCCGTCAGCTTGTACGGCATATAATTTGGCATTCACCATCAATATAGATGAAGGAATCTCGAAAGTCGTGAAGGTAGAAAAATAAAGTAATTTTCCATTTTCATCATTCTCTCTGAGTTCAAAAGCCACAGCTTCATCTCCGTTTTGGATGGAGACCTTGCGTCCTGCCAGCTCTGCCGTGATAGCTTTGGTTATCTTCTGATTTTCTTTGAATTGAGTGTAATATCCGACATCTCCGACTGCCGAATAGCGGTAGTCGTTCTGTGGAAACTCACTTTTCTTTCTGTCTTCAATGTATTGGAAAGCATGTTTCGGGGCAGGGAATTGTGCCATGTATTCTTGTGCTTCCCGAATCATCGCATCACTTACATAGTATTTGTATGTTCCATACTGTTCGATAGTCGTATTGACAGGTTCGAAGAATCCCCACATCTCGAAAAAAGTCTGTCAGGTTCTGATTGGCGGCTTTACTTGCCATTTTGGCAAATTCAAGTTGCTTTTTCCCGGGATCTTCACCTTCGGTCATATTCACTTCACGCATCAGTTTGAAAAGTGTTTGCCAGAAATCTGTTTTATATTCGCATCGGTGATAGTAAATCCATAGTTGCCAGTTCATTCTCATATGCGTTTCTGTGTCTTCGTTCTGGTGGGTTGCGTCTCCCATATTATACCAAGCCTGCCCGTTGGCATAACGGGCGGTTGCAACGCTTCCTAACCCGTTACCACGCGATTTGTATTTTCCTAATTTATAGATAATGAAATTAGAGAACAGATTATTAGATGATTCGGTAGAACTGGCCCAGTTAATAGCTGCCTGATGAACATGGCCAATTTCATGAGCTGGTCCCCACGCGTTATCTTCCGCCGCCATTACATTATCTTCCAACAAGATATTGCCTAAGTAGGTATAGACAAATCCGATTTGATAGTCAGAAGCCCACATATAACTTCCTTCCGGTGAGATGGCAAATAAATGGTTGTTGACTTGTGATGGGCGTACATCGTCAATTCCCATTAATTCTTGTTGCCAGCCGACAATGTTATCCCATAGATGGATGGCTGAGAGGATGTTGTTGGGTACATATTCCAATAATTTGTTGCGGTGGAAATAGAACATGATCTTTTCACCGCGTATGCAGAAGTATTTGGGTGTTGATTTTTTCAATAATTCAGCGTATTTTTCGTCTGTCTTATGTTCTTTCAGGTCGAAGAAACCGTTCACTGTGCCACTTCCGAGTGGTATGTGAATTTTGATGGGTTTTTGCTGTATTTGAAGTCAGTTCGGTGTTGTACATGACAAACAATTGTCCTTCTCCTTTCATAGTCAGTTTGTTGACTCCGGGATTTAGCATATAGACATCGCCTGAAGAAGCTGTTTGCTTGTATTCTGTTCCTGTTTCCCAAATACACTGCATTGAAATATTCTGTCCGTATGTGTCACCAACCAATACGATGATATCGTCTCCTGCCTTGACGGATATACCAGTCGGATTGTCGAGATCACTATATTTCTTAGTCATTAATTTATCCGCCCATTCAGCAATATTACTGTATGGTTCATAGCTGCGAATGCGAAATTCTTTTTCCCATTTGTCGTATGTATTGTCACGAACCGCTTCTGCTATTCTGACGAAATAGTCTGGCAGAGCTTGTATCTGTTCGTTGGTGACGTTGTTCTTTATTTCCGTACAAGTTATATCGGTGAATACGTTAAGAAGTTGTTTATCCAGTGTTTTATCCGTATTTGTTTTGTAAAATTCCATTTCATCACAGCTTACAAAATCACCCAGACCGCTTAATACTTCGAATTTGATTCCGGTCGCTTTTATGCCTTCTGAAAATGAAACTTTGGAAGGAGCATTCTGCTCTTTAAAGTCATATTCTCCCCTGTAATGTATAATCTGATCGGTCAGGATTGGTTGTTGTATATACTTTGACCTTTCCGAAGTTTCCATTACCGGATCGTGTATAATAAATTAAGTAGTCTATTTCCGTATCTCCTTTAAAATAGTATTCCAGCGTGACAGGGAATTTGGCGGATTGTCCCCACGGAGTGTGGAAAGGGGCAGCTCCATCAGTTGAAAATTTGCCATCATATGTATTTTCAATATCCTGTCCCTCCTGATGCTCACTCGCTTTGCCTCCGGTTGGTGTAACCTTGATGTCACCCTCAACAATTACTTCGCCTTTGGCATATTGATTAACGGTGATAGTATAGGTAGCAGTAGTTGATGTTACTTTTATGTTGGCTGTTCTTTTGGTTTCGCCCTGTATTTTCATTCACTGTAATTCTCAGGAAAGTTCCTGCTGCTGCTGTTTTTGTTTTGAGCATTGTAGCCAGTTTGCTTCATAAGAGACACTCCATTGAGCTAACTCCATAGATGTGTTAATTGGAATCTGGACAGACGTACTTGATTTATCCAGATTTTGTATCAGATATTCTTCACTGATACTGAAGGAGCTATTTATAATCGATTTTTCGGTATCCTTGCATGCCAGTGAAACTGTGAATAGAGTAAAAAGGGCTAATAGGTTAGTAATGAATCTTTTTATTGTCATTTTTTTGCTGTATTAGTTTTTAAGATAGATGAGGTATAAAGGGTGAATCAAAAGTCTGACTCACCCTTTGTCTCTCATTTATTATTCGGACAGTATGAACAGACTAAATTCGCTCCATACAAAGAAGGAACCACTGGTCCAGTTGCTTTCACATTCAAAGCGTAAGGTGTTGGCAGCATTGTCTATTGAAACGTCGGGAGAAACATAAACTCCTGCAGCACCTGACGGGAGACCATCTTCATCCCACGCAAAACGCTTGTAAAGTTGTAAATTGTTCTCATTCGTTCCTGTATATAAATTGAACCATGCCAAAGCGGCATTTCCGTTATTTGATCTGTTTGTATAGGTGAAACGGAATGTCTTAGTTGATACGGGCAATTTTACTTGAACATAATGCTTGTCGGCAATTGATACACTCCACGCGCTGTGGAAGTAGGTACCTATGTCTCCATCCAATAAATTAGCTAAGGAACCTTCTGACGGTTCTATTGCATTACTGGAAAGCATGTCCGCTGTCAGACTGTATTTTTCAACAGATGCAACCAGTATAAATGGATTCGTGTCGAATTCGAAACCGTCTTTTCCATTAATTTCCAGAATCTTTATACCCACATTTCCGGAGGTCTTCGTAAACTTAGGGATATTAACCTGAACAGAAGATGTGTTTCCAGGCTCAAATGAGATGATATCCGAAACTAACGTTGCTCCTTCTAAGGTAGTAGTAGTTTCATCAATTGCTACTTTACAGGTGAAATTCCATTGGTTTTCGACTTGCAATCCTAAAGCAAGATCAATGATACCTCCACTTTGTGATAAATATTTAGTCACGGTTCCTGAACTGGATTCAGTGACTGAAAGAGATGGAGTAATAATCTCCGGTTTCAGAACTAATGTGTTTTTATCCGCCAGGATGGAATCGGATGTACTGGTCAGCATGATTGGAAGAACACACGTTTGTCCCTCTTCAAGAGTCTGCTCAAAGAATTCTATCTCGTTGGTATTCAACTGTAAATTGATGATCTTATAGGTTTCAGCAGAAGAATAATCGAGTTCTTCCATGTTGAACGAATAACAATTGGCAGGCATTGCCACATAGTCCAAACCTCTCTCGGAGATATACTTCTCAAAATTGACTGCATCCATTGCACCGATATGGGCAGAAGCTGTCAATGTGGGTTGACTTCCGGATTTAATGACCGTTATTGAATAGTTAGTAGCCTCTCCTGTTTTATAAAGATCTACGGCTTGCTCACCGGTGGTCTGCAGTGATAGTATTTTCTCATATTCCTGCGGATAGGTATCGTCATAATTGTCGCAGGAAGTATTCATCAGAATCATCCCGCACAAACACAATGCTATTGATATATGTTTCATATATATTCTATATTGTTATGAATGAATAAAAAATAATTAATATCCGGGTGCTTGTACCATTTGCGGATTTTTGTATACTTCGTTGTAGAATACCGGATTCAGGTACATGCGGTTTTCCCCACACATAAGGTGCATCAACTGTAGTTCGTTTATTAAATTCTTCGAATGTGGGACTTTGAACTTCTGCATTCAATCCTTCCCGTTTGTTTGCTCCAAAGTACTTGGCTCCTTCTGCCCAACGGCGGACATCGAAGAAGCGGTGACCTTCGTTCCATAATTCAACAAAACGTTCATTGTGTACCCAGTCTTTTATTGTCATATATTATTTGTGATATCAGCCAATGTTAATTTAGGATTCCGGCACGTTCACGAACAGGATTTAGTGCATCAATGGCTTCCTGTGTATTTCCTAATGCTGCATGGCATTCTGCTACGTTTAGGTAGAGTTCGGCCAGGCGGAATAAGATAGTAGGTGCGCTTGTTCCGCTTGTAGAACCGCCGGCTGTATAGAATTCAGTTACCGGATCAACAAACTTTTTTGTGTCAGGAACCCTGTGACACTATGGTCACGATTAAATAGAGACGGATTGTAACCGTGCATTTCCGAATTCCTCATTTTCAGTTTCAGAGGAGAACCGGCCGCAAATTTAGTTCCGTAGTCACCACCGTCAAAAGCCATCCATGCATAGAAACGAGGTTCACGACCCACATTCAATTTGATAATGTCTTCCCCGTGAAGAGATACCTGCTGACTCAAACCATTCAGAGGAAGGAGTAAAGTCAAGGTCTTTTTTCAGGTAGTTTCCCGTTAGCTGTATAGAAAAATGTTCGAACGTATATAATGTAGGAGATACACCACTATAACCAGCATGCCATGTTCCATCCGATTTCTTCAGAATACGAAGCGGATAACGGGAATAAAAATCAAACTGGTTGGATAATCCCCAGATAATTTCTTTTTGTTTCCTTCAGATTCACGTGTACTTACGGCATAGCGCATCTTCATTACGTTTTTCAGGAATTCTTTATTATCTTCCACGTCTGCTACTCCGGGAACAAAAGGTAAGTTCAGGGATTGTCGGGAGTAATATTCGTCGTCATCGTAAAGTTCACGGTCACCGGAAGTTGTAGCTAATGTAAGTGCTTCCTGACATGCGGCCAGTGCTCTTTCCCATTTGCTCTTGTCATAAGTATTGCTTACTAAAGCTTTACCGTAACCCGGAGTCTCGAAATTCTCATTCTGCCAGTTAGGGTAGGGGAAACTTCCGTTCCATAAAGGAGATGCGGCATAAAGTAACAAACGTGCTTTTTACAGCTTTAGCTATAGTAGATGTGGCGCGTCCCCATTCATTGGTAACGGTGCGGTTGGCAGGAAGTACTTTGGCGGCTTCATCCAGCTGGTTCGCAATCCAGTCTACACAATAGTCAAAGTGAAAACGTCCATTATACTCTGACGTTGGGGTATCCATCGGAATGTACGAGTCTGTAATTGGGATGGGACCATATCTTCTTAAAGTAGCGAAGTGGTAATAAGCTACCAGGAATTGGCATTCGGCTCTCCATTGTTCCTTTTCTGCATCAGATGCAATGTCGCTTCCCGCATTTTCCAACTTTTGCAAAAACAGATAACATTGTCCTATATATTGGTAAGTAGTTCCCCATAGCCAGTCTTGGTTAGTGGATGATGCAGTGTTAAATGCATAGGCGCCCCAATAACCGTCTGTGTTCCATGAATAAGGTAATACATATTCGTCTGTCGTAGAGTTTATTTCCCCCAAATAGGCACTGGGTAAGTCTGTACTGACACCTCTATAACAGGAATAAAGAAATCCTAAAGCTCGGGTAGGGCTTGACATTGCGTCATCGATATTGGGTTGTTCGGGTGGAACGACGTCTAGATAATCACATGAGGTTAAGCCCAATGCAGTGATAATAACTGCTATACTTATATTTTGAAAGATGCGTGTTAGTTTCATATTTTTTCTCATAATAAATTAGAATTGAAGTTGAATTCCGACATTGACAGTTCTTTTGCATAGGATAACTGTTCCAAGAAGACAGTTCAGGATCCCAAAGGTCAAACGGACTAAAGGTGAATAGATTGGCTGCGCTGACGAAAATACGTCCATAAGGTATCTTATATCCTACTTCTACATTCTTCAATCGGAGGAAAGAACCATTTCTCAACCAGTAACTACTGTTCACTGTATTGTTGGCAACGTCTGTTGCAAGTAGTCCCAAACGAGGATATTTTGCATCCCAATTCTGTTTTTCTTCCGACCAGTAATTATCGGCTATATATTTTAATACATTTCTGTTACCGACGGCTATTCCTTCTTGGAAAGGGTCAATACCGTTTGTCATGATAGAACGCAGAGCAGAGCCACTGAAGAAGACACCAAAATCAAACTTTCTTGTAGTTGACAGTTCCGCCAAATCCGTATTGTAAGCGTGGAGTACTTCCATATTTGGAGATCATCGTCTGGTCATCCGAATCAATGATACCATCACCGTTAAGGTCACGATATTTAATATCTCCGACCTTGGGTGTAGAACCCAAATTCTGGGCAGGGCTGTTATCTATTTCTTCTTGTGACTTGAATAAGCCTTCTGCTATGTAGCCGGTAATGCGTGAATAAGGTTTTCCGGTTTCTGACTTCCATATAGTTGGATATTCCGGTTCATCCACATAGACCATTTTATTTTTGTTGTAGGTGAAGTTTGCCTGTAGACTGACAGACAAATCTCTGGAGAAGTTATTGGCATAATTAATACTGAATTCTACTCCCTTATTATCCATTTTACCAATATTACTCCAAGGTTTGGCAATATGATAAGCCAGCGATTGTGGCCATGCTTCACGGTTCATGAAGATGTCATAACGCTTGTCGTAGAAATAATCGAAGGTAAATGTCCAGTTTCGGAACAATGTAAAAAAATCAATACCGATATCGAGCTTTTTTACTTTTTCCCATCCCAAACCGGACATGGCGTAGTATGCCATCTGAGGACCTCCTAATTGGTAGTCCATATTTTGTCCGGAAGTCCATTTCAGATAAGACAGGTCGTTGTTTGTAATCTTGTCTATATACAGGTAATAACTTCCGCCGGCTGTTGCCAGATCGTCGCTACCTACAAGACCGTAGGAACCTCTGATTTTGAGATTGTCCACTACATTTTTCATTGGTTCGAAGAAAGCTTCATTGCTTATCACCCATCCTAAAGACACGGCAGGGAAGAATCCGAAACGGTCTTCTTTGGCCAGACGTTCGGTCCCGTTGTAACCGAAGTTAAACTCAAACAGATAGCGTTGTCCGTAATCATAAGTAAGACGTCCGGAAAGGCCTTGATTACGGTTGGGTAACACGTCGCTTCTGTATTCGCGTTGTTTGTAGAGTAACATGGCACCTACATTATGCAGACCGAATTGACGGGCATAGTTTAGGTTGAACTGTAATTCAAATGTTTGGTCGGAAGACTTTCCGATAGCCGACTGACTGATATAATCGCTGCCATTCGAATTTAGCAGTTCCAATTCATAATTCGTATTTTCCAGGTCGGTTTCATCGTAGCTTCCGCTTTTTATGCGATAATAATAAGGAGCAATGCTACGATCAAAGTAAGAACTTGACCAGGTTTTGAAATTTACAAAAGCATTAATTTTAAGCCCTTTAGTGATAAAATCCAAATCCTGGTCTATCTTGATAACTGTGTTAAGTGTATTTTCGTTCGTTTCGGCAAAGGATGTCATCATCCTGGCATAGGGGTTCGTGTATAAGGTACTTCCTGAGATGATGTTATTGCCGTACATGATACGCCCGTCCTGACTTGGATAAGTAACCGGAAATTCTATGGGGGTAGTAGTCAGAATCTGTTTGAACAAATCCTCGCTTGATACATTCGGGCTTTTTTTCTGACGGATCTGAGCGTTCATATTCATTTTGATTGTTGTCGTCGGCGTCAGTTTATAAGCAATATTATTCTGGAAGGTATAGTTCATTATATTAATATTGTTGTTCCATGAATATGCTTTCCCTGTGTTCAGCAAGCCTGAATCATGGCTGACATCCAAACTCATGTAATATTTAACTTTAGAACCACCACCGGAAATGTTGACGTTGGCACGTTGGCGCATACTCATGTTTTTGAACAATACGTCTTGCCAGTTTACATCGGGGTATAGGTATGGGTTGACTCCGGATGCCGTGCGTTCCATGTCTGTAGCACTGTATTTGGGTGTAGCGGAAGAGTTTCTGGCTAATGAAGCTTTATTATACATATCCATGTAAGTAGCTCCGTCCACAAATTCCAGGGAACTCTTGTCTAAGTAGTTGAAAGAGTTTTCCGCTGTAACGTTGATGGATGTTTTACTATTGTATTCTCCGCCTTTAGTTGTGACGATCATTACACCGTTAGCTCCGCGTGAACCATAGATAGCGGTGGCAGATGCATCTTTAAGGATAGAGAAGCTTTCAATATTCTCGGCTGGCACATAATTAAGGTCACCGGATGATATTTCTACATCATCCAATAAAATCAGAGGAGTTGCTCGTCCACCAAAAGTACCGATACCGCGAATGTAAAATTCGGCACCGGAGCCAGGCTCTCCGGAGTTTGTTTTTGCGATGACACCCGCCAACTTTCCGGCAAATGAGTTGGATAAAGTAGATGACGGCAGCTTGAGGCTGGCACCTTTTATACTTGTGATAGCTCCTGTTACGCTGACCTTCTTTTGGGTACCGGAACCGACTACGACAACTTCATTCAAGGTATGATCGTCTCCTTCCAGTACAATTTTGATATTCCCTAGATCTTCTACAGGAACTTCGCGAGTTTTATATCCGATGTAAGTTACGACAAGGATCGTCTTATTGTCGGGTATGGAAAGACTAAAATTACCATCAATATCCGAGATTGTACCGGTGTTCTTGTCACCTTTAATCGTGATGTTAGCTCCAATGATGGGGCTATCGTCCACTGCGTCTATAATAGTACCGGTTACAGTACGTTTTTTCTTTTGTTGGGTGTTATTCGTTTTTTGTACGTTGAGAATAACCTCTTTGTTTTTTACGATATAGCTAATACCGCTGTCTTTGAAAACTTCATCCAGAATCTCGTCAATAGGACCATTACAATTAATGTCTTTCCGTTGTTTGTCTTCGAGATCTGCTGCATTGTAGAAAAACGTGTAGTCGCTGTTTTTTTCTATAAGCTGGATAGCTTGCATAATAGTGATTGATTGCCCCTTGATAGATATGTGTCCCTGAGCTCCAAGAGCGGACAAGGGGTAAAAAGAGCAAAACGAGTGCGATATGCTTCAGATATCGCCTCCGGTAACAACTGTGATTTTTTTTCATGATTTAACTTGTTGTGAGGTTAAATATTGGGTTAATTATTAGAAATATGGTTAATTATATATTACTATTTTACTATTCTGTTTTTTGTATGTGAGGTTAAGGCTGAAACAAAGCTTCTCTATTACGTCATCCAATGTTTCATCATAACGGATGCTGCCTGTGAATGAAGGCTGTTTAGTAAACTTTCCTTCTAGAATTATATTTGATTGGTATATTTGATTTACAATCGAAATGAGCTGGGATAATGGGGTTTCTTTGAAGTTGTATCTTCCGTCCTTCCAATTGATATCCATAACATTCTCAACTAATGTTTGTGCATTGTTTGGATTATACATTACCTTTTGCGATGGAGACATGATATTATTTTCTCTCCTGTAGATTCTACATTAAATTCTATTTTACCATGAAACAGCGTGATTTCATTTTTTTCAGCATTAGTTTGCTTGATTTGAAAACAAGGTTCCCTTTACTTCTATAAAAGCTTTATTAATATGTACTTGGAAGAAACTGCCTTCATGTTTATATACTTCAAAAAATGAGTTGCCTTCTAGCCATACTTCTCTTTTTTTTGTTAAAGGCTTTTTGTGTATTTAAGGGAACTACCTGATTCCATCCATACTTTTGTACTGTCCGGTAAAACGTGCATTTGGTTTTGTTGTGCTATCACCATTATAAATTCGTCGTTAATATTATCTCTGACTGAATTCATCCAAAATCCTCCTATTGTTAGTAAAAGAGCGAGTGAAGCTACGGCAAAATACCATCTTAGTTCTGTTAGAACTTTGTTTCTTTTCCTATCTACACATCTTGCTTTTACTTTTCCCATATCTGTTCTTTTATTTTAAAATCTATAGCTTTATTTTCTGATTCATTCCATTGTATTTTAAGTTCTCTATCCACTGATTCCAGGTCAGCATAGCTCCTTCTCCGCTGCTTTTTAGTCAGCTGTCCTGCCAGCAAACCTTTAATCAAACTCATCTTTGTATCTTTATCCATCCTATCTTACTTTGTTATTATTCTATTTATTATTACTCGTATATTATAAATACACTTGAGTTAAGTCTATCCCCACATCCCTTCGATAAAAAAAATAGAAAAACTATCATTAAAATCACAATGAGCTAATATTCAATAAATTAACCACTAACCAAAAGAAGTTTTTTTTTCAAAAGTCATTTTTTTTATCTTAGTTCTAACAGAACTTAGTTGAAATTAATAATTAGAATAGATTTTGAAGACATTATTAAAGGAAAAAAGGTAACTTTATTATAAATAAAAATCAAAAAAAATGTTGCGGTTAATAGTTATTTCTTTATTTTTGTAACACAATTGAAAAGAGATGGAGGAGACAATAATTCTGGAAAAGGTAAAAGCGGGAGATGCGGCTGCATTTTCTTTGCTGTATGACCTTTATTGGCTGAAGGTTTATAACTTTGCACGACTTTATATCACTTCATCTTCCGTGATTTCAGAAGTAGTTCAGGATGTTTTTGTGAAAGTTTGGGAGTCCAAAGAGTTTCTTGATATTACCAAGAATTTTGATGGGTTGCTTTTTATGATTACCCGTAATATTATATTCAATTATTCGCGTAGACATTTTAATGAGCTGAATTTTAAAATGACAGTTCTGAAAGGACTTGAAAATTCTTATGATATAGAAGAGGAATTGGATGCTGCTGATTTGAAGAACTATATTGATAAATTGATTTCGCAACTTCCGGCCAGACGGCAGCAGATCTTTAGAATGAGCCGCGAAGAGCATCTATCTAATCGGGAAATCGCGGAACGTTGTGCAGTCAGTGAAAAAGCAATAGAACGGCAGATAACCTTAGCATTGAAGTTCATCAAAGAGAACCTTCCTTTATTTGTTGTATTTATGGGATAAAGACTCAAACGTATTCATACCCATGCTTGAGCCTGAATACGTTTAATTGCCTATATGGTGTTTTATTTTTTCAGTTTAAAGAAAGGATTCTTGCTAATCTTGACATCCGAAGGTTTCATATTTTCAATTTTAACAGTACGTCCTAATACATCCCCTTCAATCTTATTGTTTGAAATAACCACAGATTTACATGCTTCCAGCGTAATACCTTCTTTACGATAGTGATAAGGCTGGTAAGTCGTATCACGTATGAGTGTATTGGAGGAGAAGGTGAGCCCGTTTACCGAACGTGCGAAGAGTATCGGATAATCAAATAGGTGGAAGGTATTATCCATAATGCGGATATTGCGATGATAGGGGTACTTCTGTTCCGGTGTCGGTATTTCCGGGTCAATGCTGATCACGGCTTCACAGAACTGATAAATCGAAGAATTGCAAGGATAACGGAAATCATTGTTGCGTATCAGCACATCTTTGACAGCTCCTGATTCATACCATGCGTTTGCGTCTCCGGCAATCAGTATGGCAGAGCCGCTGGATTCGAATACATTGTTCTCAATAATAACCTTGCCGGGAGTAGATACAAGCAGACCACGTGCCCGGCAACTTCCGAAATGGCAGTTGCGTATTTCTGCATCAGGTGTGCAGGTCAGATTCTCTATTACATATCCGGCTTCCACTCCGGCTGGAAGTGGTACTGATAATTCGATGATAAATTCAGCTTTATTCAGTGCTTCAAATTTATTCATTTTTCCGGTTGCTACGGTGCGCATTGTATTGTGTTCAATGAATCCGATCATTTCGTCTGGGCGTCCCCATTCCATACCTTCGCTCATGTCCTGCATGAATTTACATTTGATACGGGTGGGGGAGAGAACTTCCATAATACGGGAACATGTTCCATGGATGTTAATAGGATCATCCATCAATCCTGCCCAACTGCAGTTCTCAATCTTGAGTAATCCGCTGCATCCCATGAAGTGGAAACCGTCGTCATGTCCGCTCAGCACACGTTTCTTGGAAGTGTTAGGGATGATATGTACATCATTGAAAGAGATATTCTTGCTATACTGTGACAGAATTCCCAGTCCGCAGGTATGGAATAGCTTTACGTTCTCTAGCTTTGTATCCATACTGTGGTAAATGAAGATACCGGCGTGGTCTCTGGTGCTGTGTCGTAACACAAGGACCGTACCCGGCGCAGGGAAGAATTTATCAGCCTCCTTTTTAGGATCGGATAAGCGTATTAATCCGGGGTTTATTTCTGTTGCATCGTATGAGCGCCAGCCTAAGTTATCACCTGTATTTGGCAGGACGAGATGGGTGTCGGGATCAAACTGCATGATCGCCCAAAGACTGCTTTTCCATCCTTCACCGACAAAAAGTCAGTCGTTTGTTTTCTATGATATAAGGATATTGGTGGGAGTCGATTTCGATCTCAAGGTATCCGGAGGTAGATTGAGTGACAATACCTTGCGCAGTTAATGGGATTTCCCAATCGACGGAGAAGTTCTTTAAGGTAATGTTCCGGCAATGATCCAAAGTGAATGGCTGCATCCGTCCATGCATAATAAACTCAGAACCATTACCGTCAATCGTCAGATCATTGATCTGCTCAATAGCACGGCGAGAATTTTGGGATTAACATCGTAGGTGTTCGTTTCGTAATAATCTTTTTCGATAGCATGTTGTGCCCAGAAGTCATATCTTCCTTTTGGGAAAACAAGCGTGGAACCGGGATGTTGCTTGCAAGCATCGATTGCCTTTTGTATAAATGGCACTGCGTTGATACGGCTGTCGGGTTTCAAACCGAAATCGGATACGGAAATAATCTTGCTTGCCGAAATGCTGTTTGCACAAAGTAAAAGTGCAGATAGTAAGCATGTCTTTAATGATAGGAATGTTCTCATGTGTTTTTATAGTTTAATTGGGGTAAATAGGTAAAATCTAATGTTTGTGTTTTTTCCCAGACACCTCTGGTGAAATCCGGTATTTCTACAGGAATACTTCCGTTCAATACCGACTTCTCGCTTAATTCGGTGATACACGACCATTCGGCTGCATCATAAACGTCCATGTCAAGGGGCAGTCCGTTGCGCAGGCAATATATTAACCGATAATCCATTACATAGTTCATTTCGTTCGGTAATCCTTTACGATGTGCTTCCTCGCCGATGGTGGCGCTAAAAGGGTGTTTATAGAGAGTTAATACTTGTTCAAGTGCTTCGCCTTCAAGCGGAGTATCTCCATGAGAATCCAGGGCAATGCATGGTACCGGATATTTTTGTGCAAAGCCGAGTGTGCCGCATACTGTTTGCAGGCGACTGTAAGGGCGGGGAGTAGAAACATTATACTGAAGCATGATCGTTTTTCCTTTGGCGGTATGGATAAGCGTGGTGTTGACATCTCCCAGCTTATACTTCTGACGGGCTTCCGGTGAGTTCTCTCCGAATCTTTTTCCGCGCATCCTCGCTCATGCCGGCCTGATGGGTGGACATGGATACGAGATATTCCATCCTGTCATTGCGGTGGATGTCGAGGATTTGACAGGCAGGCCCCCTAGTCCGTGGGTGGGGTAGGGATTGCCTGTATGTTCGATACTGTATCTTTTTCCCCAGTGATTGTGGTAACCGCCTTCGCTCTCTTCGGCAAAATACATGGAACGGAGATCGTGAATATACGCTCCTTCTACATGCATTATTTCTCCGAGTACACCTTGACGTGCCATTTCGAGAGTAGTCAGGGCAAAAGGGTCATAACAGCAATTTTCCAGCATGATACAGTGGCGTCTTGTCTTTTCTGCTGTATCGACCAGTTGCCAGCATTCGGCTATATTCATGGCGGCAGGAACTTCGATAGCTACATGTTTGCCGCATTCCATTGCATAGGTTGCCATTTGGGTGTGAGTGAGCCAGTCTGTACAGATAAAAATTAAATCCAGATCGTTGCATTCACACATCTTTCGCCAGCCGCCTGGTCCGGTATATCCCGTGGCTTCGGGGTGCTTTGCTTCTTTGAGTATGAGTTGGGCTTTGTTCAAGTTACCTTCCCTGATTTCGCTGAGAGCTTTGATTTCGGTTCCTTCTATTTGCAGATAACGTTGCAGGGTGAGTAGCCCTCGATTCCCCAATCCTATGATTCCGATGCGGACAATTGGGATAGGGGGGTGTGCCAATTGCAGTACGTGTGATTGCGTTGGAGAATCTTCCATGTTCTTAGAGGTTTAAAGTTATACAAAAAAAGAGAATCTAATTTCTCAGATTCTCTTTGAAGAGCGGAAGACGGGGCTCAAACCCGCGACCCTCAGCTTGGAAGGCTAATGCTCTATCAACTGAGCTACTTCCGCAATTTTTGTGGGCAAAGATGGATTCGAACCACCGAAGGCGTAAGCCAGCAGATTTACAGTCTGCCCCATTTGGCCACTCTGGTATTTGCCCTTTTTGTGCTTTTTGAGGAGGTTTGTTTCTCAATTGCGGTGCAAAGATACAACTATTTATTTAAACTCCAAACAAAATCGATCATTTTTTATTGCAGAAATTGCACATTCATCTCCTTTGTTACCCAGTTTGCCACCGGCACGATCCTCTGCTTGCTCCATTGTATTGGTGGTAATTAATCCGTAAATCACTGGTACGTTGCCAGTTGCGTTCAATTGAGCAATTCCTTGAGTTGCTTCCCATACAAACATAGTCAAAATGTGGAGTATCTCCTTTAATTACGCAACCGATTGCAATAATTGCATCCACATCGCAATTTTCCATCATTTGATTGGCGCCGAAAGTTAGTTCGAAACTTCCCGGTACAGTTTTCACCAGAATATTTTCGTCTTTCACTCCATGTTTTTTTAATGTATTGACTGCGCCGTTCAGTAAGGCTCCGGTAATATTGAAATTCCATTCGGATACGACGATGCCGAATTTCATGTTTTCAGCGTTTGGTACAGAGTTGAAATCGTATTCGGATAAGTTATGGTATGCTGTTGCCATAATTGTAGTAATTAAAGTGGGTTATAAATACATGATTTTAAAAAGGCACGGATTACACGGATTTCACGGTAGCTTCGCATAATTGCATTAGTACATATTGTGCGTACTAAAAACCGTGAAATCCGTGTAATCCGTGCCTAACCTTCTATTATATATAATAAGGTATATTATTTCTTCATCAATTTAGCCTGTTCGATGTACTTGTCGATGTCCATAGCCTGGTAAGACTGGAAGTATTTGTCCTTGATCTTAGTGTAGGCATTAACGGCATCATCATACTTTCCTTGTTTCACCAGGATTTCACCGGCTTGCATCAGGAAGATAGGGCTTAATGAGTTATTGTCAGCTTTGTCTGCTGCAGAGAGCAGGGTAGAAGCGGCTTTGTCCAGCTGACCCAGTTGTGCGTAGCAGTTTCCTGTTGCGCCGAGGATAGCGGGAGCTACCATCTGGTCGCCTCCGTTGAAGCCGTCGAGCATCTTTACTGCTTCGTCATATTTACCCAGTTGTGCGTAGCAGATTCCTGCATATGCTTTTTTTGCCAGATTAGCGGCTTTTGTTCCGCTATATTCGTCGGCAACTTTGAGGAAACCTACATAACCAATACTATCACCGTTCAGTGCTTGTTCATAAGCATCTTGTTCAAAGTATTCCTGTCCTTTGAAAAGAGCAGCCTGTGCCTTTTCTTCACGTGGCTCAGCATAGAGGTTCTTGTACATGATAAAACCTGCTACGATGATAATCACGGCTACAACACCGCCGATGATTGCGTTTTTGTACTTAACAAGAATTGCTTCCGATTGTGTCAGTGCATCTTCTACGTTCAGATGTTCGTTCTGATTCTTTTGTTCTGCCATTTTTTATATGATTTTTTGTTATTATTCATCGTTTGATAATTCGACTCGCAAAAGTAGTTTTTTATATCTACAAACGAAATTTAGAGGCATCTTTTTTTGTTTTACGCTCGAAAACCTCGAAAAACTTGCTACTTTTGTGAACAAATTAACGCGTATACAATGATACTGAAACGGATATCCATATTAAACTATAAGAATCTGGAACAGGTAGAGATCGGATTCTCCGCCAAACTGAATTGTTTCTTCGGACAGAACGGGATGGGAAAGACGAATCTGCTGGATGCAGTGTACTTTTTATCTTTCTGCAAGAGTTCGGGTAATCCGATTGATTCGCAGAACATTCGGCACGAACAGGATTTCTTTGTTATTCAGGGCTTTTATGAGGCGGAAGATGGCACACCAGAGGAGATTTACTGCGGAATGAAGCGTCGTTCGAAAAAGCAATTCAAACGGAATAAAAAGGAGTATAGCCGCTTTTCCGATCATATCGGCTTTCTGCCGTTAGTGATGGTTTCGCCTGCCGATTCGGAGTTGATAGCCGGAGGAAGTGACGAACGGCGCCGCTTTATGGACGTCGTGATCTCTCAGTATGATAAGGAATATCTGGAAGCATTGATACGCTATAATAAGGCATTGGCACAGCGTAATACCTTATTAAAAAGTGAATTTCCGGTAGAAGAGGAATTGTTCCTGGTTTGGGAGGAGATGATGGCGCAAGCGGGTGAAATTGTTTTTCGCAAGCGGGAGGCGTTTATCGAAGAGTTTATTCCTATTTTCCAGTCGTTTTATTCTTTTATTTCCCAGGATAAAGAACAGGTGGGGCTGTCTTATGATTCGCATGCACGGGATGCTTCTTTACTGGAAGTTCTGAAGCAAAGCCGGGAACGGGATAAGATTATGGGCTATTCTCTGCATGGAATTCACAAAGATGAACTGAATATGCTTTTAGGAGAGTTCCCTATAAAAAGAGAAGGTTCTCAGGGACAGAATAAAACGTATCTGGTAGCGTTGAAGCTGGCACAGTTCGACTTCTTGAAACGTACGGGGCAGACCGTCCCTTTATTGCTGTTGGATGATATTTTTGATAAACTGGATGCTTCGCGGGTAGAGCAGATTGTCAAGCTGGTGGCTGGTGATAACTTCGGACAGATATTTATTACGGATACTAACCGTGAACATCTGGATCGTATTCTGCAGAAGGTAGGCAGCGATTATAAAGTATTTCGCGTAGATCAGGGGTGTAATTAATGAAATGGGAGCTGAACAATGAAACGTAACGATGCCGAGCAGATAGGAAAACTGATTCAGCAATATCTGCGTCAGGAGAGTCTGGAGTCTCCTCTCAATGAGCAGCGGTTGCTGGATGCCTGGCCGCAGGTGTTGGGACCGGCGGCAAGCTATACCAGTAATCTCTATATCCGTAACCAGACGCTGTATGTACATCTCACTTCCGCCGCCCTTCGTCAGGAACTGATGATGGGACGGGAACTTTTGGTGCGTACTCTGAATCAGAGAGTAGGGGCTACGGTTATCACAAACATTATTTTTCGTTGAGGAAAGGAATTCTGTCTGTCACTTTCATCCCCAGCTTTTGGAGCGTCTCATTTGCCCGGTCATAGTAGAACGGAGTTTCCAGATATTGGTTGTTGTGGGCATCCACTCCGATAATGGCAGTGCAGCCTTCGTGCGCTGCTATTTCCCAAAAAAATCAGGGTGGGGAATGGTTGTTATTCCATGTTCGTCGTTGTAATCTTCGTAGCCTATATTATATTCCAGGGGCAGGTTCAGGCGGGCGGCCGTTCGGCAGATATGTCTACTGACAAGTTTACAATGACGGTCAAATTCAGGATATGAACGCATGAACAGGTCGGGATGTGCCAGATAGGCAAACAAACCGCTTTCCATACCTTCAATCGCACTCTCTTCATAAAGTTCAAGCATATCTAACGTATGGGTATTTCGCCCGAAATAAGGAAACTTCTCATCTGTATGGAAATGGTGGTTGCCGAAGATGATGTAATCCAGCTGATACTCCTTGATAACTCCTTTCAGCCAGGGAATATACTCCGGAAAATATTCACATTCCAAGCCGATTTTAATGCTGATCTGATCTTTATATTTCTTTTTGTAGCGAGCGGAGGCTTTCTACATACTCCGGCAGTTCTTCGGGAATCATCCGGATGTCGGATACATAATCGGTGTGATATTTCCACGGAGTGTGGTCAGAAAAGCCTAGTTCCTGATAGCCGCCTTTGATGGCACTTAAAACAAATTCTTCGTCACTCCCTGTCGCATGGAGGCAGCGGGTGGTGTGGGTGTGGTAATTCGTCCTCATTACTTGTTATAATTATGTCCATGCAGATGTCGAATGCTTCTGCCGGAACTTCTTCTACTATTTGAAATGGGAAGCAGATGCCTGCTTTATAAGCTGCGGGGATACGTGGCAGCAAACGGTCATAATAGCCTTTTCCTCTTCCCAGTCGGTTTCCTTTCCGGTCGAAAGCTACACCGGGAACGGCAATAAAGTCTATGTCTGCATAGTCCGTGAATGTTTCTCCAACAGGCTCTTCAATACCGTAAGTGCCGGTTGCCATATCCTCGGGACCGGTATAGAGGCGTAATTCCAATTCATCACCGACAACTACCGGAAGCAATATCCGTTTCTCATTGCTCCATTTCCGGATAAACGCATGCGTGTCTACTTTCATCTTTGAGCGAATGGTAGAGCAATACAGTAGTTGCCGCCCTGAAAGCCGGATGGGCTTCAAGGGCGGCAAGTATTTTAGCTGATTGAAGCTTCTGCAAAGTCGAAGATGCGTGTCGGATCTTCAGTGATGCCATAAGCTTGCGCAGTTCTTTTTTTTTTTCTTTCCATCTTTATTATCTTTCGTCACTTCCTCTTCTGTCTCGGCGGGTGCTTTTGGGAAAGCTTCTCCCTTTTCGAGCAGTTCTATACCTTGTTGTACTGTAGCATCCGATTTATTGAAGTATTTCAGATAAGCTTCCAGTCCCAGCATATTATAGATAATGTTGCCGTATATATTCGCTTCCAGTCGTTTATACGATTTCTGGATCAGAATATTCCTTCTCTTTACACCTTTCGAGTCGGCAAAGCGGATGAACTGCTCTACCAGACCTTGGTGACGAAGATAATTCAGCAGGTCTTCTTCCGTTTCATACTGGCTCAGTTTCTTCCGGTTATTGTCCGTGTACTGGAAAGTAAACTGAAGAGTCAGTCCGCGGTTGATTACCGATGAGAGATAAGAAGTGACTCCGGTAGTATCTTGTGGTACAAATACGTCCGGCATGATACCGCCACCACCATAAACAGTGCGTCCCAGGCTGGTGAGATAGCGTTCGTTTTCGTTCAGCTTGATGCTGTCGCGTGAGAAGAACTCACCGTGTTCGTAGCGGTTGTATATGTCCAGTTCATAATTCTTGTCTTTACCACTTTCGTAAGGACGTTGGATGCAACGCCCTGAAGGAGTATAATAGCGGGCGATAGTCAGGCGAATAGCAGAGCCATCGCTGAAGTCAATCGGTTGTTGTACTAATCCTTTTCCGAAGGAGCGGCGTCCTACGATTGTACCACGGTCATTGTCCTGAATAGCTCCGGTAAAGATTTCGCTGGCAGAAGCAGAACCTTCGTCGATCAATACAACGAGTGGCATTTTCTGGCAACTGCCCGTACCGTTGGCAAATTCTTTCCGCACGGGGATATTTACGTCCTTGTGTATATACAATCAGTTTACCTTCGGGCAGGAATTCATTCACCATGCGGATGGCAGCTTCCATGTATCCTCCTGTATTGCCGCGAAGGTCAATAATCAGTCCTTTACATTTCTTATGATTGAGCTGAGCCAAGGCGTTAAGCAATTCTACGTGGCTTGTCCGTCCGAATTTGCTGACTTTTACATAACCGATATCATCGTTCAGCATATAGGCAGCGTCTACTGTATTTTTGAGGAATGTCTCCGCGGGTGATGGTGAAGTCCAGCAAATTCGGTTCTCCTACGCGTTTGACACCCAGTTTCACCTGCGATCCCTTAGGACCTTTCAGTGTGCGCATGGCTAGTTCGTTGTTCAGCTTCTTGCCTACAAATAAACTGTCGTCTACATTAACGATGCGGTCTCCCGCCATGAGTCCCATTTCTTTTTCAGATGGGCCTCCCTGTATAACGGCATTCACATGAATCGTATCATTCTGTATCGTAAACTGGATACCGATTCCGCTGAAACTGCCTTCCAGTTCCGAATTGACTTCTTCGAGATTCTGTGCAGGGATGTAAGTGGAGTGCGGGTCCAGTTCTGCCAGGATCTGCGGCATAGCCTTCTCCACGAGGTCGGTCATGTTTACGGTGTCTACATATTGATCGTCTACGATTCTCAACAACGCATTCAGCTTGTTGGAAGAACCGTTGATGATACCCAGACGGTTGCCGGCGAAGTGCTTGGCATAAAATGTACCGATAAGAATACCGGCCACCACGCTGATAGCTATGATGATAGGCGTAAAACGTGAAGAGTTTCTTGTACTCATGTCTATTCCTTTTTTTTAAAACGTTCGTCTTATTATTTGTTTGGAGAAGAATCTTCGTTCATTTCTGTATAGATAACTTCAATTCCTGCCCGTTTTAATAGTTCTATTCCATCTTCGAGGCGGTAATGTTCGGAGTAGACTACCCGTTTGATTCCTGCCTGTATGATTAACTTTGCACATTCGATACAAGGTGAGGCGGTGACGTACATCGTGGCACCGTCGCTGCTGTTGTTCGAGCGTGCTATCTTGGTGATAGCGTTTGCTTCCGCATGGAGAACATAAGGTTTTGTCAGGTTATTCTCGTCCTCGCATACGTTTTTCGAAGCCCGAAGGAGTACCATTGTATCCGTCGGAGATAATCATTTTGTCTTTGACGATCAACGCTCCTACCTTACGGCGCTGGCAATAAGAGTTTTTCCGCCCAGATGCTTGCCATACGTATGTAACGTTTGTCCAGTTCCAATTGTTTTTCCGTGTCCATGAGAGTGTCTTTTTATTTTACAACGTGAAAAACTAAAGAAAGTGTCTGCTGGCTACCGGAAGGTTTATAGTAAAGGTATAGATTTCGCTCATCTCCTCCGTAAGAGGTTGCGTTGTTCAGCCCTTCTATAAAATTCTTTGCTAATATATCTGATGATTCATTACCTCCTTGGATAGATGCATTTGAATTGGTTGTCCTTTTCCATTGGCGGACCATGATCCAGTGAAAGTAGAGGTTATCACTGTGCCACTTAAGGTCCCGGTGATGATATTGCTTTCTTCCATTCCATTAAAGGTAATTACATACCTACCTGTTTCGTCAAGCAATTTCATGCTTTGTTCGCGGGCTTTGTTGTCGTTTCCCCAAAAATTAAACATTTGATGGCTATCTTTGACTGTGATATAAGCCAGTTTCCATGTCTTGCCGGTGAAGATGCCGGCTACATCATCCGTATCATTACATCCGGAAAACATCGGAAGCAATAACAGCAATCCTAATACTTTAAGTATCAATCTCTTCTTCATGTCCAATTCTCTCCTTTTTTAATTGTATTGTTTCTTTATGCCGTTTCGGATCAGCAATGCGTCAATGGTAGGCTCCTGCCCGCGGAAGCGCTTGTAGAGCACCATCGGGTGTTCTGTACCTCCTTTCGACAGGATATTGTTGCGGAACGAATCTGCTACTTCACGGTTGAAGATTCCTTGCTGTTTGAACAGTGAGAATGCATCCGCATCCAGCACTTCTGCCCATTTATAACTGTAATATCCTGCGGAATATCCTCCGGCAAAGATATGGGAGAATTGTGTACTCATGCAGGCTTCTTTGACTATCGGCAATACTTGTGCGTCTTTCCAGGCTTCCTGTTCATAGGCTTTTACATCGCCCTCGAAAGGAGTGTTGCGGGTGTACCATGCCATATCGAGCAGCCCGAAGCTCACTTGTCTCAGGCAGGCATAGGCTGCATTGAAATTCGAAGCATCCACGAGTCTCTGTATCAGTTCGTCCGGAAGCACTTCTCCGGTTTCATAATGACGGGCAAAGGTATTGAGAAATTCTTTCTCGATGGCAAAGTTTTCCATGATCTGTGAAGGAAGTTCCACAAAGTCCCAATATACGTTTGTTCCGCTTAGGCTCTGATAGGTTGAGTTGGCAAACATACCATGCAGGCTGTGCCCGAACTCATGCAGGAATGTTTCCACTTCGTTGAAAGTCAGCAAAAAGCAGGTTTGCTTTCGGTTGGCTTGGTGAAGTTCATCACTACAGATATATGCGGTCGGCTGTCTTCACCGGTTACGGGATCTATCCATTGTTCCTTGTAGCTGGTCATCCAGGCTCCGGCGCGTTTTCCGGGACGGGGATGGAAGTCAGTGTACAGTACGGACAGGAACTTACCGTCTTTGTCGAATACCTCGTAGGCTTCAACATCTTTGTGATAAACCGGGATTTCCGTATTTTTCCGGAAAGTGATTCCGTAGAGTCTTTCTGCCAGTCCGAATACTCCTTTTTTTACTTGTTCCAGTTCGAAGTAAGGACGGAGCATTTCTTCATTGATATTGAATTTCTTGTTTTTCAGCTTATTGGAATAGTAGCTCCAGTCCCAGGGCATGACAATGAAGTCATCACCTTGTTCCTCACGTGCCAGTTCCTGTACTTCGAGATATTCTTTCTGTGCGGTGGGGAGTGTAGGCTTCCAATAGTTGGTTGAGCAGCTTATATACGGCATCGCTGTTTTCAGCCATTCGTTTTTTGAGGGTATATTCCGCATAATCTTTATATCCTAGTAGCTGGGCTATTTTCATGCGTGTATTAACCAGCTTCTTTACGATTTCGATATTGTTGAATTCGTTATCGTGTGTACACTTTGTATTATATGCGATGTAGAGCTTATGGCGCAACTCGCGGTTGTCGGCATAAGTCATGAAAGGCACATAACTTGGAGCGTGCAGGGTGAAAGCCCATCCTTCTTTATCCTCACTTCTGGCTGTTTCGGCAGCAGCTTCTACGATGATTTCCGGCAGTCCGGCAATGCTGGCTTTGTCTGTCAGAAGCATTTGATACCTGTTTTGTCTCCTTCAGGTTGTTTTCGCTGAAGTCGAGTGTCAGTTTGCTCAGTTCGTTGGTCAGTTGTCGGTATTGTTCACGGGCTTCTCCTTCGAGGTTGGCACCGTGGCGTACAAAACTGTCGTATATATCGTCTAGCAGGCGATTCTGTTCCTGGGTCAGTTGCAGAGATTGTTTTTGTCCGTACACTTCTTTCACGCGGGCAAACAACTTCTCATTCAGTGTGATGTTGTTGCTGTGTTCGCTGAGTAGTGGCATGATTTTCTGAGCCAATGCCTGTAAGTCGTCATTGGTTTCAGCACTAAGCATATTGCCGAATACGGCAGTCACTTTGTCCAGCAGCCTTCCGGATTGTTCGTAGGCTTCTATTGTATTTGTAAATGTCGCCTTCTCCGGGTTTTGTATGATCGCATCAAGTTCCGCATTCTGTTGTTTGATTCCTTCGAGGATGGCAGGCTCATAATGCTCTGTCTTGATCCGGTCAAAGGGCACAGTCCCATGCGGTGTCTGATACTGACCGAAGAAAGGATTCTGAGCGTTCAGTATATTGTTCATGGTGTAAACTAGTATCAATGTTATTAATAATCTCTTCATAATTCTCTTCATAGAAGTACAAAACTACTAAAATTGTAGGTTATACCACGGATAATACCTTGCTTTTTAACAATATATAAAATGAAGACAAAAAAACCGCTACGGTTTTCCGCAGCGGTTTCCTATATGTTTAGATTTCTAATTAAGCGTTAACTGATGCCATGTGAGCGATCAAGTCAAGAACTTTGTTAGAGTAACCGATTTCGTTGTCATACCAAGATACAACTTTAACGAAAGTATCAGTCAAAGCGATACCTGCTTTAGCGTCGAAGATAGAAGTACGAGTGTCACCCAAGAAGTCAGAAGAAACTACTGCATCTTCAGTGTAACCCAGAATACCCTTCAATTCGCCTTCAGAAGCTTCTTTCATTGCAGCGCAGATTTCAGCGTAAGTAGCCGGTTTAGCCAAGTTAACAGTCAAGTCAACTACAGAAACGTCCAAAGTAGGAACGCGCATAGACATACCAGTCAATTTACCGTTCAAAGCCGGGATTACTTTACCTACAGCTTTAGCAGCACCAGTAGAAGAAGGGATGATGTTGCCAGAAGCAGCACGACCACCTCTCCAGTCTTTCATAGAAGGACCGTCAACTGTTTTCTGAGTAGCAGTTGTAGAGTGAACTGTAGTCATCAAACCGTCAAGGATACCGAACTTGTCGTTCAATACTTTAGCGATAGGAGCCAGACAGTTAGTAGTACAAGAAGCGTTAGAAACGAACTGAGTACCTTTCACGTATGTTTTTTCGTTTACACCGCAAACGAACATCGGAGTGTCATCTTTAGAAGGAGCTGACATTACAACATATTTTGCACCAGCTTCGATATGAGCCTGAGCTTTGTCTTTGCTCAAGAACAAACCTGTAGATTCAACAACGTATTCAGCACCTACAGCATCCCATTTCAAGTCAGCCGGGTTTCTTTCTGCAGTGATGCGGATAGCCTGACCGTTAACGATCAATTTGCTGTTTTCAACATCTGCTTCGATAGTACCGTCGAATTGACCGTGCATTGTGTCATATCTTCTTCAGCATGTAAGCCAAGTAGTCTACCGGGCAAAGGTCGTTGATACCTACGATTTGAATATCGTTTCTTTTCATTGCAGCGCGGAAAAACGAAACGTCCGATACGTCGAATCCATTAATACCTACTTTAATCATTTTGTTTAAACTTTTAAGGGTTTTATAATATTTGTTCAAATATCTCTCAGCTCGCGCATTTGTTTTATTTTCAAATGCGGTGCAAAATTACAAAAATGTTTTTATATTCGCATATGAAATTCACATTAAATATTGAAAAAAAAGATGGGAAAGAGCACATTTTTACAAGACTTTAAGGCGTTTGCCATGAAAGGGAACGTCATTGACATGGCTGTCGGTGTAGTTATCGGCGGCGCGTTTGGGAAGATCGTATCGTCACTGGTGGCGAATGTTATTATGCCCCCAATAGGCTTATTGGTTGGTGGTGTGAACTTTACAGATCTGAAATGGGTAATGAAAGCGGCTGAAGTTGGAGCAGACGGTAAGGAGAGATTGCTCCTGCCGTATCTCTGGATTACGGACAATTTCTGCAAGCAACTTTTGACTTTCTGATTATAGCTTTTGCTATATTCCTATTTATACGTCTGATCACTAAACTGACCACGAAGAAGGCGGCAGAGGAAGCCCCGGCTGCTCCTCCTGCACCACCTGCTCCTACTAAAGAAGAGGTGTTGCTGACTGAGATTCGTGACTTGCTGAAAAGAGAAGAAATAAGTACTTGTATAATGAATAGGAGATTCTGTTTTGAGTCTCCTATTTATTATATATAAGTCTCTCTGACATCGTTTCCCTTTTCGGATTTTATGTTGTCCGATGATATATTTCTCTCGTAAATTTCGATTTTTCTGTTTATTCTTCTATCTTTTTTGCCTCTTTTTTCTACTTTTGCAACTCAATTTATTCAAAATCCAACCATTGATATGCAGGAAAAAATAATAATTCTTGATTTCGGTTCGCAGACAACACAGCTGATTGGTCGTCGCGTACGCGAACTGGACACGTATTGCGAAATTGTTCCTTATAACAAGTTTCCTAAAGAAGATCCGACAATTAAAGGAGTCATCCTTTCCGGAAGTCCTTTTTCGGTTTATGATAAAGATGCCTTCAAAGTAGACTTGAGTGAGATTCGTGGTAAATATCCTATTTTGGGCATCTGCTATGGTGCACAGTTTATGGCGTATACTAACAATGGAAAAGTAGAACCGGCCGGTACACGTGAATATGGCCGTGCGCATCTGACTTCTTTCTGCAAGGATAATGTGCTGTTTAAAGGAGTTCGTGAGAATACGCAGGTATGGATGAGTCATGGTGATACAATCACTGCTATCCCTGATAATTTTAAGAAGATTGCTTCAACGGATAAAGTGGATATCGCTGCTTATCAGGTTGAAGGTGAGAAGGTATGGGGCGTTCAGTTCCATCCGGAAGTGTTCCATAGCGAAGACGGGACGCAGATATTGAGGAATTTCGTAGTTGATGTTTGCCGGATGCAAGCAAGACTGGTCACCGGCTTCTTTCATCGAGAGTACGGTTGCTGAGTTGAAAGCTCAGTTAGGTGATGATAAAGTGGTGCTGGGATTGAGCGGTGGTGTCGATTCATCGGTTGCTGCTGTTTTGCTGAATAGAGCTATCGGTAAGAATCTGACTTGTATCTTCGTAGACCACGGTATGCTCCGTAAGAATGAGTTCAAGAATGTGATGAACGATTACGAATGCCTCGGACTGAATGTAATTGGCGTGGATGCCAGTGAAAAGTTCTTTGCAGAGCTTGCAGGTGTGACGGAACCGGAGCGTAAACGTAAGATTATCGGTAAGGGCTTTATTGATGTATTCGATGTGGAAGCTCATAAAATAAAAGATGTGAAATGGCTGGCTCAGGGCACTATTTATCCAGACTGCATCGAATCATTGTCTATAACAGGTACAGTGATCAAGAGTCATCATAACGTAGGTGGTTTGCCCGAAAAAATGCACTTGAAGTTGTGCGAGCCGCTTCGTCTGTTATTTAAGGATGAAGTTCGTCGTGTAGGTCGTGAGTTGGGTATGCCGGAACATTTGATTACTCGTCATCCATTCCCTGGACCGGGTTTGGCTGTACGTATTCTTGGAGACATCACCCGTGAGAAAGTGCGTATCCTGCAAGATGCTGATGATATTTACATTCAGGGATTGCGCGACTGGGGATTGTATGATCAAGTATGGCAGGCAGGCGTTATCTTACTGCCGGTACAGTCTGTAGGTGTCATGGGAGATGAACGTACTTATGAAAGAGCGGTAGCATTGCGTGCCGTGACTTCTACTGATGCCATGACTGCCGACTGGGCGCATTTGCCATATGAATTCCTGGGTAAGATTTCGAATGATATTATTAATAAGGTGAAAGGTGTAAACCGCGTAACCTATGATATCAGTTCTAAGCCACCTGCAACTATTGAGTGGGAATAAGAGATTTTCTTGATTTATATAAAATTCCAGTATCGCAAGTTACTGGAATTTTTTTTATGTAATATAGCCTTTACTTCTTATTACGGCCTATTCGCCAGAGATTGTTGGTGAAGGAGAAAATATTATTATATATGGTAGAAATTAAGGTGTGCATTTTATTTCTTATGCATTTATTCTTTTGGGGATCTACTACCTTTTTTATTTAGTAAGTTTAGGAATATATATAGTTGTGCTTGGCTGTTATGATTCATTTTTATATTTAACAGATTGGGATAAGTTGCTCTAGAACTTGGTAGTTTTATACCAATAAGTGTATTTTTTCCTGTTTTCATAGGCTATTCAAAGGTTATTAAGTTTGTGTGCTACTTAAGACGGTGTAAAGTTATTAATAAAATTGGTAAACGCAATGTTTTTTTTATTTTAATTATCGGCAAACGATGTTTTTTTTTAATTTTTCATTCTACTACTCAGATCGTAATAAGATAGATATAATCTTTTTATTGATGTATATTATTGATTATCATGATTTTATTGTTTTGATTACCAAGTTCTAGAGCGACTTATTCTAATCGGTCAATTACGACTATATTTCTTAATAATTATTTATGATAATGCGAAATTGTAGGCCGCCTCCGGGCAGTGATTAAATTTTTATTATCGTTTCTTCAGCATAGATCAGAACAGTGCTGAAGAGAGATTGAATTCATTAAAAATTTCAATACCCCCAAGAAAAACAAATGAATGATAACAGTCAAACACAACTATATATATTCCTAAACTTACTAAATATTAAGATAAAGCATACACACCCAAAAACAAACGTATTAGAGTAAAAATGCACATCTTATTTCTACCACATTATCATAATGCCTAGATATAGAATAGTAAGTTTTCTACTTATCCATATTAACCCAACTAATTATTAACCTTTAATCACAGAAAAACAATGCAAAAAAGAACTATTTTTTTGACATTTTTTGCCGCCGTATTTGTCTATCTGACTTCATGTTCGGATAGTAAGAATATAGGAAGTGCAGTATTCAATCCGGATCAACCTATTGAGGTGACCGGATTTTATCCGGATTCCGGTGGGATCGCTACCCCTATGATCGTCGAAGGCAGCAACTTCGGATCAGACACTACCAATCTGAAAGTTTATTTCGAAGATGCGGATGGGATAAAGCACCAGGCGGGCTTGGTGAGTTCAAATGGTAACAAAATCTACTTGTATGTTCCTTCGGGACTGACGTACAAGAAAGAAATGAATCTTCTTGTTGCCCGAACAATGCCCGACGGAACAGAATATGAAGGACAAGCCGGAAGGCAATTTATCTACAAGACGCAGACGAGCGTGACTACCGTTGTAGGACAAGCTTCGCCGGACGCTAACCAGCCTACGGTAGGAGGAGACATCGCTACTTCTACATTGTCGGCGCCCAACTACATTAGTCTGGACGATGAGGATAATATCTTTATCACCGAACGCCACGTATGGCACGGAGGAAACAATTATCCATCTGTAACCTGTCAAAATGATAAAGGAGCGCAGTCTAACGGAAATATTGTCATGGCTTCCATTAAGAGTAATTCTGTGCTGGTACTTCAGTATGGTACGTCAGCCATCCTGAATGCTCCTGCTTTTTCGGACCTGGATGGTACGATGTACGCTCCTGAAGATGGCGGTATGGGATATTATTCTTTGGCCAAAAGCGTGAGCTATGCGCCGCGCCGCCTGACGGTGCTGCTGAATGATGAAACTAAAGACGTTGCCGATGGTAACTATAAGCACTGCTTTGTAGTGAATAAGCTGGATCATTACATTTATACAGTGATGGTTAAGGGACAACTGGTGCGGATAAAACCGAACACCCGTACTTGTGAACTCCTACTCAAGAAAGTCGGAACTTCTACCAGACCTGATGCATGTGACTCATACTGTGCATTCAGCCCTGTCAAAGGACAGGAAAATATGCTTTACATCGCAATGGCTGAAGGAAATCAGATATGGCGAGTGGATGTGGGAAATCTGGAAGGTAAAGACAAAAACACCTATCCCGGTGAAGGTTATGCCGGAAAGGCCATATTGGAAGGACAGGTAGCAGGAGCAGGATGGGAAGACGGTTTGCTGAGGAATGCCAAGTTTGATAATCCCCATCAAATCTGCTTTACCGAAGACGGTAAATTGTATATCGCTGATTGTGGTAACAATTGTATACGAGTAATCGATACCAAATTGCCCTTGGATAGAGCTATGGTAACTACTCCTATCGGACTTCCGGGCATGAAGGGCTATAAAGACGGCGGTCCGGATATCGCGTTGTTCAATCATCCGTTCGGTGTAGCTGTTAGTGCCGATGGACAAATCGTGTATGTTGCTGATACCGGAAATAAAGTGATTCGTAAATTGTCTATAGAATAACCTTTTATAATACATATATGAAAAAAAATCTTTTATTGATTGTGCTGCTTATGACATTGATTCCATTGGCAGGCTACAGTCAGAACGAAACGAGTACACAGTTTACAGTGGCAGGCGTGATTGTGGATGCAACCGGCGAGCCATTGGTAGGTACGGCTGTTTATGTAAAGAACGAACCGGGAGTCGGCGTAGTAGCGGATCTGGACGGAAAGTTCAAGATAAAAG